>Ga0137427_10000179_pt1 | contig 35121 bp, 34 predicted proteins | sample EasRivERMZT700_2_FD_102309 | JGI IMG/M metagenome (GOLD analysis project Ga0137427, IMG submission 102309) | Soil microbial communities from meander-bound floodplain in the East River, Colorado, USA - East River MetaG ERMZT700_2 | ecosystem: Environmental > Terrestrial > Soil > Floodplain ...
CTTCACCGAATGGAGCCACCCCGCTACCCGGATGGTGATCTAATGCCAAACGGTTATGCGAACACTCAAGGTCGGCCGTGTGATTCCTTTTTGCCATTCAAAGAGGGAAACACGGCCGATCTTTGGTGGCCGGTTCTGCTTTCCTTCAAATGTCTTGCGTCATCGTTACTGGAGCAAGGAAATTGGACCAGGCTCTCTTAGACCTGGCTCCATCCAGACATGTTGCGATATTCCGTCAATTGTCGCAGAAGTCTTATCGGACTGCCGGGGATGTCTTTCGAATCTGTGCCTGGCCCCGCAAAGAAGTCGAATAAGTGAAGGACGCCCCGGCGGGGATTCGGGCTAGCCAAGAACACAGGCAGCCATTCTCGAGTATACAACTCGAACAAATTGAGTTTAGTCAGCGTGCCTTCGTCAAATGGCTTGTCGTGAAATCTATTGGAGGGCATCGCCCTGAAAAAGTTCCAAGTCCCTCTTAATTGCGTTCACTGTAGCAGCGTCTGGCGCTTTTCGCCGAGACCGGTCCGGGAACTCGTCGTATGTTCTGCCATCTAGGAGGCGGCCGGTTTTTGCTTTCTGCACGCCGCCCCATTGTTTGAAGAAGAATGGCACATCTTGGCGCTCGCAATGATTGCGAAGCTGTCGCACCCATTGCTCTTTCATTAAGCGCGCCCCCCTCCCACTTTCTCCGCCCGCAATGACCCAATTGATACCGGTTAGGTCCACGATACCGAGGTCTTCAAGCAGTGGTTCAATGGATAGAAATCGGATTTGGGCAGGTGCAGATCGTAAATGTTCGATTCGCGGTAAACCATGCTGCCGATTCTCGACGCTGACGCCCCACCATATGTGCGACTGCTCAGCTGCAAAGCGCAGGTCCGTCCGGAGAAGCGCGGCCATGCGTTCGGCCCGCTTCGTTAGGACCTGATACGTATGCCAGTTCGCCCGCACCATCGTGCGGGCGATCGCTCGAATGTAATCGTCGGGCACACGTTCATGAAAGAGGTCGCTCATGGAGTTGACGAAAACCATCTTGCTAACTCGCCACTTTAGAGGCTCCGCCAACTTCTCGGGAACGAGACGGAGGTCAAAGCCAGATTCATACGGGTGTCCCAAAACACCGCGAAAGCGCTCTGCAAATGTCTCCGCATAGCAGTGGGTGCAGCCAGGGCTAATCTTGGTGCATCCGCGAACTGGATTCCATGTTGCATCGGTCCATTCTATTTTTGAATTAATCGCCATTCGAGCATTCCTTGCTTTGAAAAGATCATACTGTAGATCATTGGGTCGCAAGACTCAGATTCAATACGACCTGAAACCACCAGTTCGGTTGATGAACAATTTGAACGGGGACGCCTCGGAGACCTGATTGAGTGCCGAGCAATAGTTGAAAACTTGATCGCTCGCCGGACTTGTGATTGAAAACCGAGAATCGCGTTTCGATCAGATCGCGGTAGGTTCTGTCTATTCTGGGCCGGTTCCGGGGTTGAATGCGGATATTCTTCGAACTGACTTTGGTTCTCCCCTCCAGCGTCAAAGTGTAATTGCGGGCGTTGTATACATAACAAAGGGATCGGGGGACGGTGCCGGAGTTCAAAGCGTACTCATTCAGTTCATCGATGGCTTGAAGAAACCCTCGGGCGATCGGGCACTTCAAGTCCGTTCCCTGCAATTCCTTTACGGATACTTCCTCGTTGAGATGACGGATGGATAGCTCCTGCACCCGGCTGAGTTGATGCAAGCTGAAATCGGTGTCCGCGAACGGGCGGACGACGCGTGAAACGGCGCGATCGTTATGCACGATACTCAAAATGGCTTCGAACGAATGCTTTCCTTGGTCCTTCTGCCGACGCATGTCCGCTTCTGCTTCGGATGACGAGCCGCTCCTGGCCGCCTTCATGAACCCCAGCAGAGCGCTGGATCGTCCATTTAATGCCTCGGTTGCGGCTCCCCAATAATTGATGCGTCTCGGCGCCTTTGCCGGGTCGGAGCCGAACAGGACTTGAGTCAGCCGCACGTCTGGATCGATCGTACTCCTGGATCGCCGGATGTAACCGCCGCCGACGTCATCGGCACCGACCCAGAACAGAAGAAGTCGAATTCTCGCGGTCATCAGGTAGTCGTATTGGACGGTGTCTTGGGTGGGGCTTAGAATCCATCGAAAGGCGTCCTTGAAATCGGATGCGGGATTCTGGACAAGACAACACATCATGGAGAGCAAACTGGCATATCTCCAGCTCATTAAGTTTCGATACCACATTACCTTTCTCACCGTTGTGTTTGCCGCGCTCATCTTTGGCGGGCGGATCGACGCTTCGATCCTGCGTTCGCTATTTCAGCTCTATCTGTCCTTCGACGTTCTCTTCTATGGCGGCATCTACACCTTCAATGACCTTCGGGATCTGAACTCAGACAAACTGCATCCTCGCAAGAAGAACAGACCTGTCGCCTCTGGCCGCGTGTCTGTCGCTGCCGCCCGAAGATTCGCCACAGTGCTTGTACTTTCCGGCTTGATGACAGTGTTGATGCTCTTCGGCTGGCCGATGTTCCTGGTGTATGGGGCCATTCTGCTACTCAACGTGTTCTATTCTTTGTTCGCTCGAAACGTTCCTTACCTCGACATCGCAATCAACGCAGCCACTCATCCATTCCGCTTTCTTCTGGGTGTGTTGCTGACCGATGGTGGTATTCCACTGCTGCATATGAGCGCGTACTTCTTTTTCGTCTTCGGGCTGTGTTGCCTTCGAAGAGAGTTGGAAAAGGACATTCCGGGTTGGGAAGCACGCCAAACGTTGAAGGCGTACTCGCCACGTGTTCTTCGATTGCTCGAATCGCTGTCGCTGATCCTGGTTCTTGTCCTCTTCTTTATCGACGGCTTCATCTCCAAAGGTTTCTACTCCATCGTTATTGCAACGTATTTGGTTGTTGTTCTCGGGGCTCGCTGGAGTCGCATGATCCGGCAGCTTCTTTACGGAATGTGGACGCGCTGATGCGTTGGGCGTGGAACATCACAGCACCGCAAATAATCGCAGACAGGGCGGAGATGTGGGCGACAAGGTTGTATTGAAGAATTCCGTTCCACCAGAAACCCGTGAAATCAGCCACGGTCCACGGCCGGATCAACGCCAGAACCACATTCATTGCCGCGGGCAGTACCAGCGGGAATGCTGAGCGCAGGACGAGCACTTTCTGCAACGAAATGATGCCGATCGCGAAAGTCGCAAGCGTGAACACTGCGCGAAACACACCCAGCAGCGTGTTTGAAGGTAGGGCGCCTGTCGCAACAACAGCGAAATCCTCCTGGAACTGTTGCATGACGATCGACGTTCCCATCGGTTGAATGAGCAGCGCCGCTAGAAGCGATATGAACGTCAATGAAGCGCCTTCGCTGATCATCCGGCGGACGTCTTTTCCAATTGCCCAAAACCAGACCGTGACAGCGACGGCGAAGAATCCCGGCATGTATATCGGTGAATTTCCGGACATTCCGTGTCTCCATCGTGCCGAAAAGGCATAGGCGGTATCCCGCAGGGTCACTTGATCAAGTCCGGCAAGCATTTCGCCGTCAGCCATGAGTTCGAGCGGCTCGGCGGCCAGAAACATCCAAAGGAAGAGAATCTCAGCCAGGATTAAAGCAGTCGACGTGAGTTTCATATCACGCCTCTAAGGTGTAGCAGAAGGTGTGACCGCACACACCGCAGACATACTCAACGTAGCCGTCGCGTCTGCCAATGAATCGTACGAAGTGGCCGGCCAAAGTGCAGACGACGGGATGCTTGATCCGCTTCATCGACTTCGCGGGCCTCATGAAGGAATGTCCGCAGTTGCACACGTATTCCATCAGCCCGCTGCGTTCACCAACCGTCCGAACGCGATGGCCGAAGATGCTGCACCAATAACGAGGTCGTTTAACGAAAGACGGACGGGTCACAAACGGATCGTTGCCGTCGGCTACAAGTAATTGATGCCCGCACCGCCGGCAAACGTATTCATGGTGGCCATCGCGATCGACAAGTCGTTTGAATTCGTGGCCGGAGATAAAGCAGGAGAGAATATGTCGAACGTGGGTATGTGTCCCGTTTTCAGTCAGTTTGTGCGCCAGACAGGCGCAACTGTTTTCGGCGGCGGCGCGGTGGCCAAGCAATGCACACGAAAGCTGGAAACGTGGTTTACCACTGGCGGCCTGCACTTGTAGAGTGGTCGTTTTCATGACGTCTACTCTTTAATGCGTGATCTGGCTGGGAAACCTCTAAGGACCCTGCCGGGCGCGCCGCCAGGCGGAGCGCCACTGATCTTATATAATCGGGGACAGCTATGCGGCGCGCGATTGGAATCAGCGTTCACACCGGTTGGGGAGCCTGCGTGGTCGTCAGTGGCTCGCTGGCCAGGCCGGAGATCGTCGCGAACCAGGTAATCGACATCCTCGGCGACCCAGAGCGTTTCTGTTTCCATATGGCGGCGGAGATGAAGCGCGATGCCGTCGAACAATGGATTGCGAACATAAGGAAGAAAGCTGTCGCGAATGCAGAGCGCGCGCTCACTCCGCTCCTTGCCCAGGATGTCAGCCTGTGCGCCATTGTGGCGAAGCCTGGCGATTCAGGGGATCTCGATAAGGTACTCGGGTCGCACCCGCGCCTTCACACCGCCGAAGGGTGTTTCTACCGCGACGTCTTGCGCGACGTCTGCCAGATTCCAGTACGAATCGTTCCGCCCTCGTCGCTCGACGTATCAAAGGTCGGCAAAATAGCCGGTCCGCCATGGGGAAAGGATCAGAAGCTGGCCGCGCTGGCGGCCTGGTCAGTCCTGGAGCGGGCTCGTTCAGGAATGTTAGGTTTTGCACGATGAACCCAGCCTCGCTTGGCAATGCCGCAACTGAAACCAGTGCGCAGGTGATCCTTGAAGTAGCGAAAGCCATAAGCGCGCATCTTGAACTGACGGATGTGCTGGAGGCTTTGATCGCCCGTCTGAAGCCGACGGTGGCATTCGACGCGGTCAGCGTGGTCGTGCTTGATGGAGAGTACGCGAAGCTGCAGTCTCTATACATTGAAGGGTTGGAGCGAAAGTCTCACGAATCGGTGAGCAGTATCCTTGCGCGAAGCATTGCCGATCGGAATATCGAACCCCTCGAAGCCAGGATCCACGTCAGCCAGCATCACATCAGCGTCATGATGAAATCCCCGCGTCCATATGTGTGCACGGACGTGGAAGCGCAGCGGAGGTTCGCGCGCGATGACGACTTTCTGAAACGCGACATCCGGAGCTACATCGCGCTGCCGCTGATGAAACAAGGCAAGCTGATTGGTGTCGTGGATTTTCTTTCTCTCGAAAAGAAAAACTACACCGCCGACCAGATACAGTTGCTGCAGGACGTTTCGGAAATGGTTTCCATCGCCGTATTCAATGCCCTGGCGTACGAAGAGATCAATGTCCTGAAGGAACGGCTCCAGATTGAGAACCGCATGCTCCAGGACGAGATTGTTCAGCGATCCATTTACGAGGAGATCGTCGGTTCATCGACGTCGCTGCAAAAGGTTCTCGCCGCTATAGATAAAGTCGCCCGAACGGATTCAACCGTTCTGATCACCGGAGAAACCGGAACTGGAAAGGAGTTGGTTGCTCACGCGATTCATCGGCGCTCGCCGCGGTCCAGCCGCGCCCTGGTCAAGGTCAATTGCGCGGCGCTGCCGTCCGAATTGATCGCGAGTGAATTATTCGGGCATGAGAAAGGTGCGTTCACCGGTGCGTTGCAGCAGCGCATCGGACGGTTCGAGGCGGCAAACGGCGGAACGATTTTTCTCGATGAGATCGGTGAGTTGAGTCCGGAAATGCAGATCGCGTTGTTGAGAGTGCTTCAAGAGAAGGAGTTCGAGAGGGTCGGCGGGAACAAAACGATCCGAACCGATGTGCGGGTGATCACCGCAACCAACAGAAATCTGGAGCGCGAGGTTTCGGATGGGCGCTTTCGGATGGATCTGTATTACAGGTTGAACGTTTTTCCCGTTCACGTCCCGGCACTGCGTGAGCGCTCGGATGACATTCCGATTCTCATCGATTACTTCGCTGCGCGGTTGGCTGGTCGAATGGGAAAACGGATCCGTCAGATCGAGAAACGGACGCTCGAGTCGATGCAGCAATATTCATGGCCCGGCAACATTCGAGAACTTCAGAACGTCATCGAACGCGGTGTGATTCTGGCTGAAGGCGAAGTGTTTCGATTGGAACCCGGCACACTTGCCCCGGACTTTGCGCCGCAGGTTCAAACTCGACGCACGTCGTCCGGCGGCACTCACGATCAGCAGAAAATGGAGATCGAAGCGGTTCTTCGAGAAACTCGCGGACGCATTTCCGGGCCGGACGGCGCAGCCGCCAGGCTCGGTGTGCCGGCGTCAACGCTCGAGTCGAGAATCCGGGCGTTGAAGATCAACAAGCATCAGTTCAGGTAAATCAAGTGGGGTATGATGGCACGCGGCGTGCCCGAGAGAATAACGGAGTGATACACCAGTGCTGAAAATCACAACTGTTCGCGAAGCGCCTGACTCGCTGAGGGTGCATCTGTGCGGCCAGTTCACTGGTGAATACGTCTCAGAGTTGGAAAAGGCCCTGTCATCCGAAAACCCAGACCCCGTAAAAGTCGCTTTGGACTTAATGAATGTAACTTTTGTCGATCGCGAAGCAATGATGTTCCTCTGCGGCGCAAGGTCCAGGAACGTCTCCATCGAAAACATCCCCTCCTACGTCACTCGCTGGATTGAACAAGAGGGCCGCTGCGGCTCCTCACAGATCGAACCCCCGAAAAAATAACGGTCCACATCGGGGGTCTGGCACTTGTTTTATCAGTTTTAAGTGCCTGACCCCGAATTTAAACGCAGCCTCGTGATTTCGCGAGGTCGTTCGCGAAATCACAACCGTAGTTTTACTGGTGGCTCGTGAATTCAACGGTTTGGATGTTGGCAGGATCATTGCATTACCAGGCTGAGAGGTGGATGAACAGAGATGGCGAAGCGGATGATTCTGATGCTGGCATTGGCTGCTGGATTGATCGGAGCGCTTGGCTTTGTGAAGTTCAGGCAGATCCAGCAAGCGATTGCGCAGAACGCATCCTTCCAGCCGCCTCCTGAAGCCGTGACCACCATCATCGCGCAGAACGAAAGATGGCCGATAACATTGAACGCCATTGGAACAGTCGCGGCGGTCCAGGGTGTGACTGTGAGCGCCGACCTCCCCGGCATTGTCGATCGCATCACATTCGAGTCCGGCGCATCCGTTCGCGAAGGTGACCTGCTCCTCCAGCTTGACACGAAACAGGAACAGGCGCAGTTGGCTGCAGTCGAAGCCGGCCGCGATCTCGCACGTCTGAACTTCGAGCGCATGCAAAGCCTGATCGATGAGGGCGCGATTACTCGCGTCGAGTACGATCGTGCGGCAGCCGAACAGAAGGAAACATCGGCCAGGGTTGCGGAGATTCGCGCGATCATTGCGCGGAAAACCGTCCGCGCGCCGTTTTCGGGAACGCTGGGTCTGCGGCAGGTGAACCTTGGCCAATACCTGTCACCCGGCGATGCCGTCGTCCCGTTGCAATCGCTCGATCCCATTTACGTCAATTTCGCTGTGCCGCAGCAGGACTCGGCACGTGTGACGATCGGTCGTAACGTGCGTATCACGGTTGAAGAGCTCGCTGGCGCTGAACTTATCGGCCGCGTCACCGCGACCAATTCGGTCGTGGACGAGGCCACGCGAAATCTGCAGATTCAAGCAACCCTGGCAAATCCAAAGGCCACGCTCCGGCCGGGAATGTTCGTACAGACGGAAGTTCTGTTGGGTGCGAGCAGAAGCGTTGTCACGCTGCCTGCATCCGCTGTGAGCTATGCGCCGTACGGGAATTCCGTGTTTGTCGTTACAGACCTCAAAGACGCGAACGGACGCACATACAAAGGCGTGCGCCAGCAGTTCGTCAAACTCGGACCGTCGCGTGGAGATCAGGTCGCCGTTGTTTCGGGTGTGAAGCACGGCGAAGAAATTGTGACGTCAGGCGTCTTCAAACTTCGCAATGGCGCGGCCGTTGTTGTCGATAACACAGTCCAGCCTTCCAACAAACCTGCACCGAAGCCAGAGGACAGTTAAAGCAAATGCGATTTACCGATCTGTTTATCAAAAGGCCGGTCCTATCGACTGTCGTCAGTCTCGTCATACTTATCGCGGGTCTGCAATCGATACGGTCGCTCAGTGTCAGGCAATATCCACGCAGCGACATAGCCGTTGTCAAGGTATCGACCGTTTACGTGGGCGCGAACGCCGACCTCGTTCGCGGTTTCATCACGACGCCGCTTGAACGCGTCATCGCCAGCGCCGACGGAATCGACTATATGGAGTCGTCGAGCGCTCAGGGACTCAGCACGATCACCGTTCACCTGAAGCTCAACTACGATACCAACGATGCGCTGACTCAAATCCAATCGAAGGTCGCCCAGGTTCGAAACGATCTTCCGCCTGAAGCCGAGGCGCCGATCATCCAGCTTGAAACGGCAGACACTCAATTCGCGGCGATGTACCTCAGCTTTTCGTCCACCGATCTCGATCAGAATCAGATTACCGATTACCTGACGCGCTCAGTGCAGCCCCGGCTGAGCGCCATCAGCGGAGTCCAGCGGGCGGACATTCTCGGCAATCGCACATTCGCCATGCGAATCTGGCTTAAGCCCGACAAAATGGCGGCTCTTGGTATCTCGGCTACCGAACTCCGCGAGGCCCTGGCGCGCAACAACTACCTGTCGGCCCTCGGCCGGACAAAAGGATCGATGGTATCGGTGAATCTGGTCGCCAACACCGATCTGCGAACGCCGGAAGAGTTCAGGCAACTCGTCGTCAAGGAGGACGGCGGTGTGATTGTGAGGCTCGGCGAAATCGCGGATGTCATGCTCGGCGCCGAGAACTACGAAGAGGATGTACGGTTCAATGGAGAGACTGCGACATTCATGGGCGTCTGGGTTCTGCCAACGGCTAACTCCCTGGATGTCATTCGCGACGTCCGCAAGGCGCTGCCGGATATCGAAGCTCAAGTTCCTGCGGGAATGAAAGTGGGCATTCCCTACGATTCGACCGCGTACATCGAGGACGCGATCAGCGAAGTGTTGAAAACACTTACCGAGACGCTTCTTATCGTCATCGTTGTCATTTTTCTTTTCCTCGGTTCCTTTCGCGCCGTGATTATTCCGATCGTCGCGATTCCGATATCCCTGGTTGGGGCCGTCTTCCTTATGCTTGTCGCGGGTTTCACGATCAACCTGCTGACGCTCCTCGCGATCGTACTATCGGTGGGTTTGGTCGTGGACGACGCTATCGTCATGGTGGAAAACATCGAGCGTCATCTGCATAGCGGCAAATCCACATATCGCGCGGCCATCGATGCTGCACGCGAGCTCGTCGGACCGATCATCGCGATGACGATTACGCTGGCGGCTGTGTATGCACCGGTTGGCATTCAAGGCGGACTGACGGGCGCATTGTTCCGCGAGTTTGCATTTACGCTTGCCGGCGCTGTCATCGTGTCCGGCATCGTCGCTCTGACGCTTTCACCGATGATGGGTTCCAGGCTTCTCCGTGCCGGAGACAGCGAGCGCGGCTTTGCCGGCTGGATCAATCGGCTATTCGAAGGCGTTCGGCGGATCTATTCCGCAATGCTGATCAGTACGCTTCGCTACAGGCCCGTGGTGGTCGTTCTGTGGTTGATTGTCGCCGCGCTCACGGTGCCGTTCTATATGTTCTCGCAGCGTGAACTTGCGCCCGCCGAAGATCAGGGCGTGGTGTTTTCATTTATCCAGGCTTCCGCGAATTCCACGATCGACCAAACCAAATTGTTCACGGAGAAAGTGCTCGACGTCTATCGATCATTTCCCGAAACCGGCAGTGTGTTCCAACTGACATTTCCGACCGGTGGATTCGGCGGCATGGTGACAAAGCCCTGGAGCGAGCGAACGAAGACCACTCAGCAACTTCTCACAGAGTCGATGGGACCGTTGTCGCAGATTCCCGGCATTCGTGCTATTCCGCAGACCCCGGCGCCGTTGCCCGGAGGAGGAGATTTTTCGGTCGATCTGGTGATCGCGTCACCGGGTGAGCCGCAGCGACTTGTCGAATTCGCAAATCAGCTTGTGCAAAAGGCTTTCGCCAGCGGCCTGTTCATTTTTGCCGACTCGGATCTGAAGTTCGACCAGCCTCAGGTGGAAGTGGTTTTCGATCGAGACAAGCTGCGTTCACAGGGCGTCGATCTGAGCCGCGCCGGCCAGGATCTGTCTACCTTGATCGGTGGAAACTATGTCAATCGTTTCAGTATTCAGGGCCGCAGCTACAAAGTCATTCCGCAAATCAAACGCAGCGAGAGGCTGACGCCCGACCAGCTTTCCGACATGTACATTACGGGGTCCGATGGAAAACTTGTGCCCTTGTCTACGTTCGCCAGTCTGCGTACGTCCGCCGAGCCACGGGAATTGAAAAAATTCCAGCAGCTCAATGCCGTGCGCATTCAGGGCGTGATTCCACCTTCGGTTCCGCTCGATCAGGCATTGGGGTTTCTCGAAGCCGAGGCTGCAAAGATCCTCCCGCAAGGTTTCACAATGGACTACGCCGGTGAGTCGCGGCAGTTCCGCGTCGAGGGCAGCAGATTCCTCGGCACGTTCCTCCTGTCGGCAATTCTGATTTATCTGGTTCTGGCGGCGCAGTTCGAGAGTTTCCGCGATCCGTTCATCATTCTTGCGGGTTCGGTTCCGTTGGCGATTTCCGGAGCACTCATGTTTTCCTTCCTGGGCTTCACGACGTTGAATATCTATAGCCAGGTCGGACTCATCACTCTTGTCGGGCTGGTGTCCAAGAACGGGATCCTCATCGTGCAATTTGCGAATCACTTGCAGGAGACAGGCAAGGACAAGCTCGCCGCCGTCATCGAAGCCGCGGCTACAAGGTTGCGTCCCATTCTGATGACCACGGCGGCGACCGTCGCAGGGCACCTTCCGTTGGTGCTTGCGACCGGGCCCGGCGCCGGGGCCAGGAACAGCATCGGAGTGATGTTGGTCAGTGGCATGATCGTCGGCACGATATTCACACTCCTGGTGGTTCCTTCAATTTACATGCTGATCGCCCGGCGACGGCAGCCTGTAGAAATCCAGAGGACCATTCCTCAAGGCGCTGTCTATGAAGGTTGAACGTCCATGGATCGCAGTCATATTGCTCGGCGGTCTGATGATGAGTTGCAAGCCGCTCGGTCCGAACTACAGCAGACCTGTCATTCAAACGCCGGCTGACTTTCGTGGAACACCGGATGGAACCGCTCCAGGCGATACCGCCTCGCTGGCCGACCTCAAATGGTTTGAGGTCTTCAAAGACGAAGCGCTTCAGGATCTGATTCGAACGTCGCTGGCGCAGAACTTCGACCTGCGCGAAGCGGTCGTTCGAGTGGACGCCGCGCGCGCCAACGTTGGGATTACTCGGGCCGATCAGTTTCCTACCGTTGCGGCCGGCGTCGACGTTACATCGGTTCGAACTTCCCTCAGTGGCTCGTTCCCTCTGCCGGAAGGCTTTGAGCAAAGGCGAACCTTCGGTAGCGCAGTGCTCGATCTCCTCTCATTCGAAGTAGACGTGTGGGGCCGGCTGCGTCGCGCGACGGAGGCGGCGCGAGCGGATTTGCTGGCCACGGAGGAAAACCGGAAGACCGTTGTAGCGACGCTTGTGAGCGATGTCGCAGCCGCATACTTCAACCTTCTCTCATTGGATCTGGAACTGGAGATCTCCAGACGCACCCTGAAAACGCGTGCAGACTCGTTGAACTTGATCCTGAAACGAAAACAACACGGCATGGCAACGCTGCTTGAGGTTCGACAGGGCGAACAGTTGGTTTATGGGGCGGAACAAAGCATTCCGGTGATCGAACAATTGATCGAGCAGACTGAGAATCAGATCAGTCTGCTGCTCGGCCAGGCTCCGGGGGCGATTACACGCGGCCGTTCGCTGACGGCACAAGAGCAGCCACCATTGGTGCCGGGAGGATTACCTTCGGCACTGCTGGAGAGACGGCCGGATATTCGGGCGGCCGAACAGAATCTCGTCGCGGCAAATGCAGTCATCGGAGTCGCCAAAGCGGCTTACTATCCGCGCATCAGGCTGACGGGATTCCTGGGCTTTCAAAGCGACGAGTTGTCCGGTCTGTTTAAAGGCTCGACTGGCATCTGGCAATTTGTGCCGCATGTGACCCAGCCTATCTTCACCGGTGGCCGCCTCCGTTCGAATCTCGACCTCGCCAATGCACAACAGCAGCTCGCATTGATCGAGTACGAACGCGTCATTCAGACCGCATTCCGCGAGGTTTCCGACGCGCTCATCCAGCATCAGAAGATCCGCGTGACTCGATCGAAGCAGGAACTGCTCGTCGCGACACTACAGGATCGATCGCGCCTGTCTTATGTGAGATATCGCGCCGGAGTCGACAACCAGTTGAATGCCCTTGAAGCCGATCGGGATCTGTTCGCGTCCGAACTCCTACTTGCACAAATCAAACGGAACGAGCTTCTAAACCTGGTTCAACTCTATCGCGCGCTCGGTGGCGGCTGGCAACAGTAGTCATCAGCGCCTCCGGCGCTGGGGCCGAACGAGACTTTCGCGAAGGGTTCGCGATTTCGTGAAGTTTCGCGAGCGCGACTTCGTTGTGACGCAGCGTTCGCGTTATGTCGCAAGCACTTAGTGATGGCACGCTCTTTGCTAAAACGGTTGCGGTGTTCAACAGCAGAAGGAGAAAAACAACATGAATAGTTTGAGCATTTCAAAGCGTACGCTGAGTGGATTGACCGCAATCGTCATCGTCCTCTTCTTGTCGGCGACCAGCGCCATGGCGCAGGAAGGACGATCGCAAATCAGTGTGCAGGGTACGGGAGTCATCATCAAAAACTCGGTTGGAAGCGGTGTGAGACAGGAAGCGACGCGATCCGGCGGGCTTCTGGTTGGTTATTCCTACCAGTTTCATCGTTGGGCGGGTGTTGAGGCCAACTACGGCTACACACGCAACACACAGAATTACTTCGGTTCGGCTGGGCAATCGGGGATTCAATCGGACATCCATCAGGTAACCGGAGCATTTGTTCTGCACGTTCCCCTCGAAACAGGGATCGTCAAACCGTACGCGCTCGCCGGCACAGGCGCTCTCATTTTCAATCCAGCAGACAACGTGGGGATCGCCGCGGCCGACCAACAAAGCAGAGCTACTTTCATGTACGGCGGCGGATTGAATTTCGACATCGTGCGTAATTTCGGCATCCGCACGGAGTACCGCGGATTCGTTTATAAAGCGCCCGACTTCAAGATCGGAACCCTGAACCTGGACAAGGTCACGCACCTCGCCCAGCCATCGGTTGGAATCTTCTTCCGATTCTAACTTTCTAGCCTACCTGACCATTTGGGTGAAGCGCAGCCTGAGCAAGGTTGCGCATTCTATTTACAGGAGAAAACGTAAATGGGAAACACATGGCAGGGCTTCTCAAAGGAAGTATCACAGGTCGTTAACCAGGCCGGAAAGTCGGTAGTCGCGATTGATGGACGATCCGGCCACACATCCAGCGGCATTGTGTGGCGCTCTGATACGGTCATCACTGCATCACATGCTATCCGCCATGAAAGTGCCATTCGGGTAATCCTGGGGCCGGACCGGACGGTTCAAGGCCGCCTCATCGGACGTGACCGGGGAACCGATATCGCGGTGCTGAAACTTGACGCCGAAGTGCAGGTGACCGCCGAGTTCGGAAGTGCGGCGACACTGTCTGTTGGCGACCTGGCGGTTGCTGTTGCGCGGACCCGTCGAGGAAATATCGTGGCGAGTGCGGGGATCATCAGCGGTCTTATGGGCGAGTGGCAGGTTCACCGCACGCGTATCGATCAATTCATCAGGCCCGATCTGAATCTGTATCCCGGCTTTTCCGGCAGCGCTTTAACGGGCCCCGACGGTAAGTTGCTGGGTCTGAACACCAGCGGTCTTCTTCGTGGAAAGGCGATTACGATACCGTCATCGACGTTGACGCGAGTGGCCGAAGAGATCGTTACCAAGGGCCATGTGACACAGCCCTATCTCGGCCTCGTCATGCAACCGGTGCAGATTCCGGAATCGCTCCAGAAGAGTGCCGGAGTCAAAGCCGAGGTTGGCTTGCTGGCAATGCACCTGGAACCCGGCGGACCCGCAGATAATGGCGGAATGCTGCTCGGCGACGTTCTGCTCGAAGTGGACGGTACTGCCTTTGACGATCTGGATGACGTCCATAAGGTGCTCGATCGAAAGGGCGTCGGCCATGACGTTCAGGCGACGTTAATTCGCGGTGGCAACAGGATTCAAACGACGATCAAAATCGGAGCACGTCCGCTAGGCTAATGAGTCATGGTAGACATTTGGATCATGTCGCCGACGCCGGTCCGCCAGGATTGGCTACTGCGCGTTGTTCGCGATGATCCTGACATCCACATCGCAGGCACCGCCGCGACGTTTCCTTTTTTGCGTTCGCTGATTAGCGAAACTTCAGCGGATCTCGCCATTATCGATCTGCAATCGTATGCGGATTCCAATGCCGCTCGTGGTTGGGTGATCGAGTTGTCAGATCTCGTCAGCGTTCTGCTGTTATGCGACGACTCGGATGCGACAACACTCAACCATCTGGTACGTGGAAAAATCGGAGGCGTGTTGCGCAGCGATTCTTCAGCCGAGCAAATCACTCGCGGCATCAAATCGGTTGCGTCGGGTTTGACGGTCTTTGATGCCGGCCTCGTGCGTCATGCCCAACGCGGAATTGACGACCAGGCTCATATGCTCGAGTCACTCACAGCACGTGAAAGCGAAGTCCTTGGTCTGCTTGCCGACGGATTGGGCAATAAGGACATTGCAGGGCGGCTGAACGTTTCCGAGCACACGATCAAATTTCACATTCGTTCCATCCTGGGGAAACTTGGCGCGTCGTCGCGAACCGAAGCCGTCAGCCGCGGGCTCCGTAGCGGCCTTATCGACCTTTGATTTGGTCACACGGTGGAGTAGGCACTTGGCGACGGGTCCAGCATCGGTGCACCGTCCTCGATAGCGACGCCTTCAGGAATGTTCATGCGCCACCACGCTTCCGCGTCGTCCGCGGTCCAGTCACCAATATCATCAAGATTGTTGAGCATGCGGAGGAGACTGTCTGCATTGGCCGGACGTTCCGAGGGTTCCTTGGAAAGGCACATCATGATCACTCGTTCGAGCGCGGCGGGAACGTCATGTCCGAGTTTCTCGGATGGACGAACTGGAACTTTGTTCAGATGAGCCAGAGTCATCGCGGTCGTGCCCTTTTCTTCAAATACCGGCCGCCCAGCGACGAGCCAGTACGCAACGCAGCCGAGGCCGTACAGGTCGGTTCGCCCGTCGATATTGGGATCTCCGAGAGCCAGTTCAGGCGCAATGTGCGCGGGCGTTCCCATCATGGCTCCGACAACAGTCATACCGACCTCCTGGCGATCCATCACCTTGACGAGTCCGAAATCGAGGACCTTTGTGAAGTCATATTCGTTACCCATCCGGCAAAGGACGACATTAGTCGGTTTGATGTCGCGATGAATCATGCCTCGTTGATGGGCATCTGCGAGCGACCTGCACATTTGTTTCATGATGTGGACGACGCGAGCCGGGGAGAGCGGTCCAAATCTCTTGACCAGAGTTTCCAGGTCAACTCCGTCGAGCAATTCCATGACGTAATAGAAAACGCCGTCTTCCGTTACACCATAGTCGTAGAGAGCGACAGTATGAGGAGAACGTAATGTCGCGGTGGTTTTCGCCTCCTGCTCGAAACGCCGTCGAATCATTTCAGCACTTTGAGCAGTACTTCGACTCAGCATTTCCGGCTGGATCAACTTAATCGCTGCGTCCCGGGCGAGCATCCGGTGACGAGCCCGCCACACTTCGCCCATACCGCCCTTGCCCAACTTCGAAATCAGCCGGTAGCTGCCCATCTCTCGCGCCTGAGCCACACTGTGGCCCAGTTTCGTCACGACCAGCGAGATGACAACGGACACAACAACCAGCATGTAGTCCGGATAATACTTCACGAGTACGTTACTGACGGGCCCGAAGTCCCAGACGCCGCGAACTCGTGCGATCAGCATACTGATCGGGTTCATGGACGCGGCGATGAGCCCGGCGACCAGAGTTTTTAACGGGTCGTTTGGAACAATCGCCGCGGACATCAGCACCACGGCGCCGATCCACGTGATCATCGGATCCGCAGTCCGACCGCCGGGCGGTTGGTGCCAGTGAGTTACCAGACCGATTGCCAGAGCCGTCAGTACCATGTAGACGAGGCCGAGATTCAGGACGAACTTGGGATTCAGATCTTTCCTGCGTGTATAGAAGAAAAGGGCCAATGACAGGAGGACGCTGATCAATGCGATGGCATCTGTGACGTGCGTCGAAATGTTTTGATGTTCAGGCAGCGATCGAACGGCGACGTGATAGAAAAGCGTGCCGAAAGCCCACAGCCCCGAAGCCACGAGCGACATTATTCCAAGACGGTGCGAGGCCTCTTTAAGAACATCGTAGGGAAGCGTGCGGAATTGACTGCGCGAAGTCGGCAGATCCGATGGAGTGGTGCCGGGACAGGGACCGATCAAACCATTAGTTAAGCATTTCATGTTTGAAGAACTATTGTAGCGAGACAATGCCTTGATTGGCCAGTGTGGCAGTGGTGTGCCACCCGTTTGCCACTGAAGATGCCTTGCGATTGTCTCTTCCGGACTTCAGATCAGAGCGATAACGCCCCGACCAATCGCATGGGCGGCCGTTGCAGTAAAACCTCAAGGTCGAGCGGACCTTGTGGAGGCACGCGAGTAAGACGGAATTCTCCGACGTCGTTCGTATAGTCCACGTCCAACGGTATGTTGTTTTGGCAAATCCTCACTTCCACCTGCGACATGAAATCGGAGCTGTGCTTTTTCAGAATCTGACCCGTGATCACGCGGCTCTTCTCTACTCCAGGTATTTGCAGATGGATGTCAATCAAATCGCCCTCGAGCACGATATGCCGGGAGTCCTGCAGTCCCCTCGTATTTGCGTGACGGTGGTTCTGAGAAATATCGACGACAGTGTTTATCGGAAAAGCTTTGAATGTCGATACGTTCGAGATGAGTTGGAAATCCAGAGCGGTGACGGTCGCCTTGTTCGGAAAAACAATTGTGTATTCGTCGAACATCGCGCGACGCGGATCTGCATGAAGTCCGGCGACAACTCCGCCCGGTGCTGGGTACAGCGAGGTGAACCTGCCGAGGAAGAGAACGCTCTCTCCGATGTGAAATCGTCCCATGCTGGAATGTGCCCAACCGAACGTGCTCTGCGGCTGTCCGTCAAGCGTCAAGCTGCGACAACCAAGGGTGCTGTGGCTTCGTGCATCGCTACAAAAAGCCTATGTCTTATTGCGTACCAAAACAACACTGGCTTTTTGTAGGAGATATTCAAGTGAAACGGCGTAAATGGACTTCGAACTGCACACTTTTGTCCTACGATGGTATCCGATAACCACATTACGCCAGCCGACCTGTTCGACTTTGCTGAAGGCTCGGGAACGCTACAGACCATTCAGCGACGACATCTTCACGACTGCGAGTTTTGTCAGTTGATTTTGAAGAGTTTCATCACGCGCTGTATCGACAATCCGCCGACGCCCATAATGAAAAAGAAAGAAGCGGCCTAGTTCAAGAGAGGACAAAAACGAAAGTGGAGGGCAGGGAATTTGGCCTCTCACCGTCCCAGGATTCCTTGCACCCTGTCCGCGAATTTCTAGTCGGGTGCGGTCGCGAATCTATAACCAACTCCATGAACGGTTTGAACGTAGGCTGGATCCTGGGGCTGGTTTTCGATCTTCTCCCTGACGCGGCGGACGTAAACATCAACACTGCGCTGAGTGACGCTGCGATCATTCCCCCACACGCGATCGAGTAATTGATCTCGAGAAAAAACCATACCCGGATGAGATGCCAGATGATGAAGAAGTCGAAACTCCAAAGCGCTTAACTCGACCGGTCGTCCCGCAACAATAACGATATGGGCGGATGGATCGATAGTGAGACTCCCGCGCTGAATAGTCGCCCGAGCGGCTGACATCGGCTCGTGACGTCGAAGGAGGGCGCGGACTCGGGCGATCAATTCGCGCATGCTGAATGGTTTCGTGACGTAGTCATCTGCGCCGATTTCAAGGCCAACCACCCGATCGGCCTCTTCACCTCGCGCCGTCAGCATGAGGATGGGGAGCGCGCTGTATTTTTCATTACGACGAAGCTGGCGACACACTTCCAGGCCGTCGATGCCGGGGAGCATCAAATCCAGGATGACAAGGTCGGGCTCGTCTCGACGAATCTCAGCGAGGGCAAGGCTGCCTTCCGTCGTGTAGTTAACTCGAAAACCTTCTTTTTCGAGGTTGTATTTCAATAGCTTCACGAGGTCGTGTTCGTCTTCGACGATCAAGATCTTCTTAGACATGGGTTCATCTTGTCCCACATCCATCGCGAGTTCCGAGTCACAAATTAGTGAATTTTGTGTGACATCGTTGCGAACTGTTCACGGTCAGTTCACCAAACTGTAACATTGACTGAGTTATCCTCAAGAGATTGTGCGATACGTGTGTTTCACGATACTGAGCACCTTCGCGCTCTTGAGTTGTGCTGCGCCCGATCGTCAGGCAGTGACGATCAAGGGTTCCGATACGATGGTTGCGCTCGGCCAGCAGTGGGCAGAGTTGTATATGAAGGAGCATCCCGGCACGACGATTCAGGTCACCGGAGGCGGCAGCGGGACCGGCATAGCGGCCCTGATCAACGGAACAACTCAGATTTGTCAGGCCTCCCGCCCCATGACTCCAAAAGAAAGAGATCTCGTTAAACGGAATCGAGACGTTGATGTGGCGGAAATACCGGTCGCTTTGGATGCGCTTGCGATTTATGTGAACAAACAGAATCCGCTCGACGAACTGACAACCGAGCAGACCGGACGGATCTTTCGAGGCGAGGTTGTGAATTGGAAGGATGTCGGTGGACCGAATGCGCCGATTGTGCTTTATGGTCGGGAGAACAGCTCGGGTACTTACGTCTTTTTCAAGGAACACGTACTCGCCAATGCAGATTTTGCCGAAAGATATCAGGCGTTGCCCGGAACGGCCTCAGTGATCAATGCAGTAATGAAGGATCCCATTGGAATCGGTTACGGCGGAATCGGTTCTGCCACGGACATCAAGACCATCGCGATAGCGAAAAATATGCAGTCCGAAGCCGTTCTACCGACGATGAGCAACGTTTACAGCAACGCTTATCCCCTCAGCCGCCAGCTTTTCTGGTACACGGCCGGGGAACCGTTGGGAGCGAACAAGCAGTTCGTTGATTGGGTGCTTGGTCCCGACGGACAAAAGGTTGTTTCAGCCGTCGGTTATTACCCGCTGAATCGAGAGGTTCCATGAAGCAGGAAGCGTTGACGAAGGACAATTTTTACACGTCATCGACGCCAAAATCCGGAAAGAAGGCCGACAGCAAACTTCGTCGCCGCCAGTTCTTCGACCGCCTGGCCCGGGGTTTCATTTTTACTTTTGCGCTGCTGGCTATAGGAATCATTTTTCTGATTTTTGTCTATGTTGCCAGGGAGGCTTTGCCGTTGTTTTTGGGCACGGCCGAGGAAGCATCATTCGCTTCATCCTTCACGGCGCCGTTCACCTGGCAGCCGGTCTCCAGCGTTCCAAGATACAACGTCATTCCGCTGATCCTCGGTACCTTCAAGGTGACGCTGATTGCGTTGTTGATTGCGACGCCGCTGGCGCTCGCAGCCGCTCTTTATACTGCCGAGTTCGCACCGACCTGGGTGCGGGAATGGATCAAGCCGGCTATCGAGCTATTAGCGGGGATTCCCTCGGTCGTGTTGGGGTTTTTCGTACTCGTGGTGATGGCGTCCTGGTTACAGTCAACGTTCGGTTTTCATTTTCGCTTAAACGCGCTGACAGCGGGGATGGGTTTGTCGCTGGCAGTCATTCCAATAATCTATACCGTCACCGAAGACGCGCTGAGTGCCGTTCCCCGGCATTATCGCGAAGCTTCGTTAGCGCTCGGCGCCTCCGCTGTGCAAACGGCTCGACTGGTTGTTTTCCCGGCTGCGAGTCCCGGCATCGGCGCTGCGCTGATACTCGGGTTCGGCCGGGCTATCGGCGAAACGATGATCGTCCTTATGGTATCGGGCAACGCAGCCATTCTCTCGCTGGACCCGACTGTGCCGGCCAGAACGCTGTCTGCGACGATTGCGGCCGAATTGGGTGAAGTTGTTTTCGGCAGCGGGCACTACAGAATGCTTTTTCTCCTTGGAACCATATTGTTCGTGATCACGTCGGTGTTGAATTGGGCCGGCGATCGTTACAATCGTAGATTGCGCGAGAAGCTTTTCGGACCGTCATGAGGACAGCTATCGATCGCACATTCGTCGGATTGACATTCGTGGCGACCTTGATCATTCTCGCCATGCTCGGTGTCATCATCGGCAACGTGATTTTCCACGGCAAGGATCGGCTGAGCTTGGAGTTCATAACGACTGCGCCTGAGAACGGGATGACGGCGGGCGGCATTTTCCCCGCGATCTTCGGAACGGCCCTGCTTGTACTGCTGATGTCGCTGGCAGCCGTTCCGTTTGGCGTCCTGGTCGCTATTTACTTTGCGGAGTACTCGCGGCGGGATTCTCGGCTTTACCGATGGACACGAATGGCAGTGAATAATCTCGCGGGAGTTCCTTCGATTGTCTTCGGCCTTTTCGGTCTCGGGTTCTTCATTCAGACGATCGGAAGGGGTATCGATCGGGGACTCTACGGCGGACAGCTCGTTTATGGCCAGCCGTCGATCCTCTGGGCCGCCATGACAATGGCAGTGCTCACGTTGCCTGTCGTGATCATCACCGTTGAAGAAGCCCTTCGGGCAGTCCCGCAAGACTATCGCGAAGCGAGTCTGGCGTTAGGTGCGACACGGCTTCAAACGATCGTCAGGGTGATCCTGCCGCAGGCGTGGGGCGGCGTCATGACAGGAGCCATTCTCGCTATCAGTCGCGGCGCGGGTGAAGTTGCTCCGGTGCTGTTTACGGGTGCCGCGTATTTTCTGCCGTATCTGCCTACGCATGCAAACGATCAGTTCATGCAGCTCGGCTATCATGTTTACGTTCTGGCGACGCAGTCTCCGAATGTCGAGGCCTCGAAACCAATCCTCTTTTCAACCGTTCTGGTGCTACTCACTCTGACATTTCTTCTGAATGTCACAGCCATGCTCATCAGAAACCGGATGCGGCAATGGGCGACGCGGTAAAGATCAACGTCGCGGGCGCCGATTTCTTTTACGGAGCCCAGCAGGCACTACACCAGGTGGATATGCTGGTTCGGGAGAGGTATGTCACCGCGCTGATTGGTCCATCCGGTTGCGGAAAGTCGACCTTTCTGCGGTCGCTCAATCGGATGAATGACCTCATCCCGGGAGCGAAGCTTCGCGGTCGAATCGAACTGGATGGAGTCAATATCTACACGGACGGGATGGACGTCAACCAATTGCGCCGTCGCGTCGGCATGATCTTCCAAAAGTCGAATCCGTTTCCAATGTCCATATACGAGAATGTGGCCTACGGGCCGCGTGTGAATGGAATTACCAAACTTCGGCGCGAACTGGATGAGATCGTCGAGCGGACGCTTCGTGGCGCTGCGCTGTGGGATGAGGTCAAGGATCGGCTCAATCGGTCGGCGATGGGATTGTCCGGCGGACAGCAACAGAGACTGTGCATCGCGCGCGCTTTGGCCGTCGAGCCCGAGGTGATTCTGATGGATGAACCCGCTTCGGCTTTGGACCCGATTTCGACGGCGAAGATCGAAGAATTGATCTACGAACTGAAACGCAACTACACCATTGTGATCGTTACACACAATATGCAGCAGGCCGCACGGGTTTCAGACGAAACTGGGTTCTTTCTCAACGGACGTCTGGTAGAGTTCAGCGAGACGAAGAAACTATTTACCGCGCCGACAAAGAGGGAAACGGAAGACTACATCACGGGAAGATTCGGATAGCCCTTTTCTATGTTTTGAACCTATGCCTGAGCGACAGCACACGAGCAAACACTACGAACAGCAACTACGGTTTCTGAAAGACAAGCTCCTTCTCATGAGTCATCAGGCTGAGCAAATGATCGCGGACTCGATCCGCTCGCTTGTCGATCGGCGGCCAACCCTGGCCGACGAAGTCATCGCTCGCGACGACACACTGGACCAGCTCGAACTGGAAGTGGACACCCTCTGCTACGAGATTTTGGCTCTCGAACAACCGGTTGCGCGAGACCTTCGCTTCATCGCAACGGCTTTGAAGATCGTCCGGGACATCGAGCGCATCGGCGACATCGCGGTAAATATCGCAGAGCGGGCAGGCGAATTAATTCAGGAACCCGAGTTGAAGAGGCTTATTGCGCTTCCGATCATGGCCGATGGTGCCCAGCAGATCTTAAAACGAAGCCTGGACGCGTTCGTCAATGAGGATGCCGAACTTGCTGAGAAAGTCATCGAATCGGATCGGGCGATCGATGACCTTTACGAACAAATCTTTCGCGAACTGCTGACCTACATGATTGAAGACACACGCTATATCTCGCGCGCAATCAAGCTCATTTTTATTGCTAAACATCTGGAACGGGTCGGTGACCATTCTGCGAACATTGCGGAAATGGTAGTGTTCATGGTCAAGGGGCAGGATATTCGCCATGGAACGCGTACTGATCGTGGATGACGATCCCGATATCGTAAGACTCGTCAGCTATAACCTCGCACAGGCTGGATTTGAGCCGTCCTCCGCGGGTACCGGCCGCCAAGCGCTTGAAATGATCGAGAGCACCGCGCCGGATTTGGTCCTCCTGGATTTGATGCTTCCGGATATCGACGGAATCGAGGTTTGCCGGACGCTGCGGAGTCGAGAAAGTACCCGCCTGCTTCCCATCGTTATGTTGACCGCACGCAGCGAAGAGATCGACCGCGTCGTTGGATTCGAACTCGGTGCCGACGACTACGTCATGAAACCATTCAGCCCGCGAGAACTCGTCCTCAGGGTTAAATCCATTTTGAGACGTACCCGTGAGGATCGCTCGGATGTTCTCCGCGTAGGAAGGATTCAGCTGAATTCCGGACGCCGGGAATGCCTGCTCGGCACGGACCCCGTGTCATTGACTGTCAAAGAGTTCGCGCTGCTGCATGAATTGATGAAAGCACGTGGCAATGTGCTCACGCGGGATAACCTCATGGATCGAGTCTGGGGGTATCATGGTGAGGCCACTTCGCGCACTCTTGATACTCATATCCGGCGGCTTCGAGAAAAACTTGGACAGGAAGGAGGCTGTGTTGAAACGGTGCGCGGCGTTGGCTATCGCGTAGTAACCCCTGTCGAGAAAACCGGATGATCTTCCGACTCCACTCCCGAATCGTTCTCTGGAACCTCATCATAATCGCTTTAATTGTCAGCGTACTGGGCTCCTTCGTCGCATTTTCCCTTCGGGATCACATAAGAACTGAAATTGAGGAACACCTCGAACAGGAGTCCGCGCTTGTCGTCGCATACATTGAGAAAGCCGACTCAACGGTAACCGCCGATGAGATGGCCGACAAGCTTGCCGAGCTCTTGCAAGTACGGGTCACGTTGATCGAGCACGACGGTCGAGTTGCGGGCGACTCGGATCTTGACGGAGAGGAATTGCAATCGGTCGAGAATCACGCGGCGCGGCCTGAGGTACAGGACGCATTGCAATCCGGAATCGGAAGCTCAATCCGTTGGAGTTCGACGGTTCGAGTCGAGTACATCTACGTGGCGAGACGAGCAATGCCTTACATCGTGCGACTCGCCAAGCCTCTATCCTTGTCGGAAATGCTGATGTCCGATCTGCGGACGAGATTGCTTCTGGCGATGCTCTTCGCCGTGGCCGTTACGCTGGGCTTCGGATACGTCACGCATTGGTTGATATCCCGGCCTTTGTACGAAATGTCCATCATCTCGAAAAAATTGGCTTCCGGTGATCTCACTCAACGCCTTCCCATCAGCGGTGACGAGGAAATCGCGGCCCTCGGCAATTCGCTGAATACGATGGCGAAGAACCTGAGCGACCAGATGCGCGAGCTTTCGGACGGGAAACAGAGGCTGGAACTGATCGTAGGCGCCATGAGTGAAGGTGTAGTCGTGCTCGACGCCAACGGCCAGATTTCACTCACCAACAGAGCCGTTCGCAATGTTCTGGAAAACGATCGGGATCTGATCGGCAAAACCCTGCTCGAGGTATTTCGCAAGCCTGAAGTCGAAAACGCGGTTCGCCGTGTTCTTGCCGGAGGCTCGACTGAAGTGGTGGAGATGACTACCTGGAACGCTCGAATCGTTCAGGCCAACGTCGCCCCTGTCGTCAATGCGACTGGCGTGGTCGATTCTGTGGTCGCGGTTTTCCATGACTTGACCGAGATCCGGCGTGCGGAGCGCATGCGCCGTGATTTCGTAGCCAACGTCTCCCACGAATTCAAGACACCATTGACGTCGATTCGAGGGTACGCCGAAACGTTGATTGCCGGCGCGTTGCAGGATCGAAAGATCTCCGGAGATTTTGTGCGCATTATTGAGAGAAACGCGCAGTATCTCGAATCGCTCGTCAGCGATCTGCTCGTTCTGGCCAGGCTGGAGGCTGAGTTGCCGGCTTCCATGGAGGTCGTGAATGCGAGATTCGTCATCGACGAACAGATCTCATCGCGTCAGGCAGCAGTCGCAGAACGAGGTATTACTATTCACAACGACTGTCCGGCCATTGATATTCGCGCAGATCGATTGCGCCTTTCGACCGCGATCTCCAACCTCATCGATAACGCGATTTCTTACAACAAGCCGAACGGCGAAGTGCGAATCACCGGGATCATCGAAGAGTCCTCTCTGGTATTGTCCATTTCAGATACAGGGCAAGGGATACCTGCCGATGATTTGTCGCGAATATTCGAACGCTTTTACAGAGTCGACAAGGCACGCTCCCGAGATTCCGGCGGTACCGGACTCGGTTTATCGATTGTGAAACATGCTATCGAGAGCCAGGGAGGCACTATCCGAGTCAGCAGCCGCCTCGGAGTGGGCTCAACATTCACTATCAAGCTTCCAATATCTGCCAACGGCCAGTAGATTGTAGGAATCTTCGTCGGTAAGGAATTTCATTTGGCTGTTACGCAGCGTTCATATTCGCCGCCCATCATGGGTTCATCTCATCGTTTTCCTTCCATTCTCCAACCACAACAATGGCGGATGGCTGCAACGGCCATCCGCATTTTTTTGTCCACTCGAATGACGGTGGCGAGATGAATCGTCGCTCGTTGCTGGCGTCAGCGGGATGGATTGCGCTCGGCTATCCGATTCGTCGTTTGAGTGCGTTTGTTCCCACGCCTCGGTTTTCGGATTACCCGTTCGCTGTGGGTGTCGCTTCCGGAGATCCCACTTCCAACGGCGTCGTCTTGTGGACACGGCTTATGCCGGATGCCCATCGCATGCAGGATTGGCAACGCGAGACTGTTCAGGTCGATTGGGCCGTTGCAACCGACGAAGGGATGAAACGGATCGTTCGGCGTGGTCGAGAATCTGCGCATCCGGAGTATGGGCACTCCATCCACGTCGAGGTAAGAGGACTTCAGCAAAACAGGTGGTACTGGTATCAGTTCAGAGCCGGCTCGGAATCAAGTCCGGTCGGGCGTACGCGGACGGCGCCAGCGAGCTCAGCGGATAGCATTCGATTCGCGTTTGCCTCCTGTCAGCGGTTTCATGAAGGTTTCTATACGGCTTATCAGCACATGGCTGATGAAGACATCGATCTGGTCGTGTTTCTCGGCGACTACATCTATGAAACAGGCGGGGTTGGGCCACGAACCGTCCCGCTGAACGAGCCAATGACCCTTGGGGGCTATCGCGACCGGTACGCGCTCTATCGGACGGACGAGCATCTGCGGGAGGCCCATCGACTGTTTCCATGGATCATTACATGGGATGACCATGAGGTCGAAAACAACTACGCAGGCATCTTTCCTGAAAGTAACGTCTCGCAAGCCGATTTCCTGAAGCGTCGAGCGGCCGCCTATCAAGCACATTACGAATGGATGCCCCTTCCCAAGGCGTGCATTCCGAATGGTCCAAACTCGCGTTTGTATCGGAGGCTGTCGTATGGCTCACTTGCGAGTTTTTTTGTCCTGGATGGGAGGCAGCATCGTAGTGACCAGGCATGTGGCGGTGGAACGAAAGTGCCATGTGAGGAGTCGCGCAATGGACAACGCACGATGTTGGGATCGCAACAGGAGAACTGGCTGACCGGCGAATTCAAGCGCGCGCGCTCGCGATGGAACATCATGGCGAATCAGGTTCGCATGACGGCGGTGGATGCGCGCGCCGGTCCCGGCGAAACCTATTCGATGGATCAATGGGCAGGGTACGAACCGGCACGCCGGCGATTTGTCGGTAATCTCGTGGATCATCGGGTATCGAATCCGGTGGTCATAACCGGAGACATTCACAGCAACTGGGTTGGGGATCTCAAGGTCGATTATGGAGCGCCGGCCGGAAGGATCGTCGGGACGGAGTTCGTAGGAACCTCGATCACGACAGGTGGAGACGGCGCGGCCTCGATTCCTTCAGTTGAGACGTATCTTTCCGAAACGCCGCAAATCCACTTCTTTAACGCTCAACGGGGTTACGTTCGATGTGAGGTAACGTCCGGAGCGATGACGGCGGACTTTCGCGTTCTTCAAAGAGTTTCTGTTAAAGAATCTCCGATCACGACCCGCGCCAGCTTCATCGTCGAGAATGGAAGGCCCGGCGCCCATCGTCGCTGAACTGGGAAATAGGGCAACGGATCCGACAAATCCCAAATCCACGAATCCGCAAATCCCGATCCGAGCGGAATGCCGTACGATGAGTTTTTCTCGGATTGGCATTTGTGGTTTGGGATTGGTCGGATCCGTTTGGCCTGTTTTGTAAATCAGGTGATTGATACGCCTGACCCCGAATTTCCTTACAATTGAGGGCGTGGATATTCATCTGGTTGATGGAACGTATGAGCTGTTCAGGCACTTTTTCGCTGTGCCATCGGCAAGGGACGCGAAGGGACAGGAGATCGGTGCGGTCCGCGGGGTGCTCTTTTCCGTAGCTTCAATGCTGCGAGGTGGAGCGACGCATGTCGGAGTAGCCACCGACCACGTTATCGAGTCTTTCAGAAACGATCTTTATCCCGGATACAAAACGGGCGAAGGCGTTCCCGCAGAGCTGTATTCCCAGTTTCCCATTCTGGAAGAAGCATTGGATGCGATGGGAGTCATGGTCTGGCCGATGGTCGAGTTCGAAGCCGATGATGCAATGGCGTCGGCAGCCTCTAAGGCGGCCGCGGACTCACGAGTTGGCCGAGTGATTCTTTGTACGCCGGACAAAGACCTCAGCCAGTGCGTTTCGGGAACCCGAATCGTCCAGCTCGATCGGCGAAAGAACCTGATCCGCGACGAATCGGGCGTCGTCGAGAAATTCGGCGTCAGGCCGGAATCGATTCCCGATTACCTCGCCGTTCTAGGTGATAGTGCCGATGGATTTCCCGGAATTGCCGGCTGGGGTAAGCTCGCCGCCTCATCGGTATTGTCCAAATACGCTCATCTGGAAGATATTCCGAAGAACTGGAAGGAATGGGCGCCCTCGATCCGCAATGCGCTCCTGCTCTCGCAGCGACTCTTCACAAACTGGAGCGATGCAATGCTGTTTCGCACCCTGGCGACCCTCCGGCTGGATGTTCCGGTGTTCGAATCGGTCGACGATCTTCAGTGGCGTGGACCAAAAAAAGAATTCATGAATGTGGCGGAACGGCTGGGAATGATGGAAGTGATGTCGCAACTCCCTGCAACGTTTTTGTAACGATTTAATGACAAAGTTGTAATCTGGAAACATGCTACCCTGCACGGTCCATGGAGCTATCCCTTCAGCGTGAAGAGACAGGTGCAATGCCGTTGGAATCACCGCTCTTCAACCGAGAACTAAGCTGGATCGAGTTCAATTACCGGGTACTCGAAGAGGCACTCGATCCGTCGGTTCCACTGCTGGAACGTTTGAAGTTCCTTTCCATCTTTTCGACGAATCTCGACGAGTTCTTCATGGTTCGGGTTGCCGGGCTTCAGGAGCAACTCGAAACGAATCCCAGCTTGTTGTCACCGGACGGTCTGACCCCTTCAACCCAACTGCGTTTGATCGCTGACAGGCTGCGGTCCCTGCTCAAGCAGCAGACGGATTGTCTGTTGTTGGAGATACTACCGGGACTCGAAAGCCTGGGTGTGCAGATCGTCAAGCATGACGCCTTGACTGAGAGTGAAAAACAGAGTCTGGAGCGGTTTTTCTCGGAACGCATCTTTCCGGTGCTGACGCCTCTCGCCGTCGATCCCGGGCATCCATTTCCATATATTTCCAACATCAGCCTGAACCTTGGTGTTTTGCTGGCTCCGGCATCCGGCGGCATCGAAGACAAGCCACGATTTGCGCGGGTAAAGGTTCCACCAAACGTACCCAGGTTGATACCGATTCAGGAAGGAAAACGCTTCATCCTTCTTGAGGAGTTGATGTCCGCGCACAGCGGTTCGCTTTTTCCGCGATGCGAGGTTCTGGAATGTCAGCCTTTTCGGATCACACGAGATGCAGACGTGGAGATCGAAGAAGATGAGGCCGAAGACTTACTGAAGTCGGTCGAGCTGACATTACGCCAAAGGCGATTTGGTTTCGGTGTTCGATTGGAAGTTTCGTCCGCTATGAGTGAACCGATGGTCGAACTGCTTCGTCGTTCCCTTCAGCTCGAGAATCAGGACGTCTATTCTTTGGATGGGCCGTTGAATATCCCCGATTTAATGGCCCTCTATAAACTGGATCTGCCTGGGACCAAGGACAAGTCCTTTGAACCCGCGAATCCCCTGGCTTTCAGATCAGTTGAGAACATCTTTGATGTCGTCCGGCATCAGGACGTCCTGGTCCACCATCCCTACGAATCCTTCGCACCGGTGGTTGAGTTTCTTCGCGCTGCCGCAAAGGATCCAAAAGTGTTGGCGATCAAGCAAACTTTGTACCGCATTGGGTCCGATTCCCCGATCGTCAGCGCGCTTATCGAAGCCGCCGAGCGCGGTAAGCAGGTGGCAGTACTTGTCGAACTCAAGGCTCGTTTCGATGAAGAAAACAACATTCTGTGGGCGCGACGGTTGGAGCAGGCCGGTGCGCATGTCATCTACGGAGTGATTGGATTAAAGACACACGCAAAGCTTGCGCTTGTGGTCCGGCAGGAAGGAAACACGCTGCGGCGTTATGTTCATCTCAGCACCGGAAACTACAATACGACGACTGCGCGTATTTACACGGACATTGGATTGTTTACATGTGGCGCGGCCTTCGGTGAGGACTGCTCAGAGTTCTTCAACTTTCTGACGGGTCACTCCGGCCAAACCCAATATCGAAAACTGATTGTTGCGCCCGTTCAATTACGTGAGAAGTTGAGCGCTTTAATTCGGCGGGAATGCGAACACAAAGCGTCTGGCCGCCCGGCAGGGATCACCATAAAATGCAACAGTCTGACGGACACAGCGATGATCGATGAACTGTACGCCGCTTCCGCAGCGGGCGTACCGATCACTTTGCTCGTGCGTGGAGTGTGTTGCCTCCGTCCCAACTTGACTGGGAAGAGCGAAAGGATTCGGGTCGCCAGCATCGTCGGCCGTTTTCTCGAGCATTCGCGAATTTATGTCTTCACCAATGGCGGCCAGGAGGAAGTCTATTTATCCAGCGCCGATGTCATGCATCGCAACCTGGACCGCCGTGTCGAGATCATGTTTCCAGTGGACGATGACCAGCTAAAGCGCCGGATTCACCGTGAGGTGATCGAGAACGCATTATCGGACAATGCGAAAGTTCGCTGGCTTCGTTCCGACGGGTCCTATTACCGTCCCGATCCAGGAAAAGCGCAATCTTATGATTCGCAGTCCGAATTAATGACGGGATATCAGTTAGCCGTCGCTCCCGTCACCTGACAGCTCGCACCGGCGGACAAGCACCCAGCGGTTCATGCGGTGTGGCGCCGATAGGAAAGATCATCGTGGTCCGAAACTGTTGCGGTCACTCTGAGAGCCTCCCCGACGAATTCAACGTCGATCGTGTCCATATCGACCGGCTCCGGAAAGTGCGCAATGCGGAAAACCTGCTGTTCGTCTGCGTTGGGTTCGGTACACACCAGCATACCGTTCGGATTAATCTGAAGGTGCAGTTCTTCAGGGAGACATCCCGGCAGCATGATCTCGATGAACACATCCTCATTGAAGCGACGCGCAATCACATCCGGCTTCAGGATCAGCATGGTTTCCGCTCGGAACCAGTCTTCCTGGTCGAACCCCTCTACCGAACCTCGGCTAACGTAGTATTCAAATGCCTTTGCCTTTACGCGCTCGTAAGCCGCTCGTGTGGTGTCCGCGAATGTATCCACGCGCTCGAACGAAACCGGAACTCTTTCAATAACGCTCATAGGACCTCCTGTCCTAAGATCGACCACTTTCTTTTCAGGGTTGTAAAGGCTGCGTGAAAATTCACAGTCATAAGCGGCATTCTAGATGGATAGCCCGGTTGGACGGGCCGATTGAGAGCGTGTGTGCCGACCTGGAGCAGGTCTGGAAGCAGGCTCGGCGGGGTGCTTCGGAAAAGGCTATCCACAATCTCCGGGTCTCCATTCGAAAAATGGATGCCATGCTCGAGATTCTTCATGCGCTGAACGACGACTCTGACATCCAGAAACTGCGACGCCGTCTGAAGAAAGTTAAGCGAGCTGTAGGTCCCTTGAGGGACATCGATGTACAGATCCGGTTGGCTTTGGGTTCAAAATCCGTCGGGGACACCAGGAAATTCATCCTCCATATGAGGTCGAAGAAGGCGAAGGAACGCAAAGTCGCCTTGAAGGTTTTGAATGTCGCCGACCGAAAGAAATTCTCCAAGGAGCATCGGCGGATTCGCAAGAGGGCCTTGGCGGATCTTCGCAAATCCGATGTGGCGACTGCGCGGAAGTCGGTTCGGATGCTGATTCAGGCCGCACAACAAGAATTCAAGCTCGCTCAGAAGGACTTCCGCAGCGACGATGCAAAGAAGCTTCATGCCCTGAGGATCGCAGCCCGAAAGCTGCGGTTTCTCGTCGAGGCTGCGAGCTCGATTTTCCCCAGGCTTTCAAATATCAGTCAGACGGCATTGCGCGAATGCCAGAGTAAGATGGGAGAGCTTCGGGATCGTCAGCTGTTACACAAAACGATTACAGAATGGCGTGAAGATGAGTAGGATGAATCAGGGAGGAAAATTTTATGCCTCAGCAGGTTCCAGAGAACTTTAAGGACCTTTTTGAGAAGAAGGCTTTCGGACAGCTCGCGACGATCATGAAGGACGGCACTCCACAAGTCACTCCGGTCTGGCTCGACTTCGACGGCAAGCATGTACGCGTCAACTCCGCCCTGGGCCGCCTCAAAGATAAGAACGTTCGACGCAATCCTAATGTCGCCATCAGTATTCAGGACCCCGATAATCCTTACCGTTACGTTGCGGTCAAGGGCAAGGTCGAAGAGATCACGCAGGACGGGGCCGACGCTCACATCGATTCCTTAGCGAAGAAGTATCTCGGCAAGGACAAGTATCCATTCCGGCAGCCGGGCGAGCAGCGAGTCATCTACAAGATTCGACCTGATCGCATCTCAACCATGGGCTAGCCGGTACCGATGCCGAAGACCTTTGCTGTCATCGATGCCGGCAGTAACGCCATTCGACTACAGATCGCCGCTGTTGATCAGCCGGGTACATATCGAATCGTCGAACAGGAACGACGTTCAGTTCGCCTGGGGCACAGAGTGTTCGCGACAGGCAAGCTCGACAAAACAAGCAGGGCTGAAGCTCTGGAGACGTTCCGAAAGTTCAAAGCCCTCGCGGACCGCTCCGAATGTTCTGTCGTTCGGGCGGTTGCAACCAGTGCGATGCGAGAGGCATCGGACGCCGGTTCCTTTATAGAGGAAGCGGCGGCATTTGGTGTATCTCTCGAAGTCCTTCCCGAAGCCGAGGAAGCGAGGCTGATCAGCCTTGGTATAGTCAGCGGACTGAAATTCGATCTCCCGATGGGTCTGTTCATGGATATCGGTGGAGGCAGCGTGGAGATCGCGCTGGGCAATCGCTCGAAGATGCTCAATCTGCTCAGCGTCCCGTTGGGCGCCGTGCGTCTGACCGAACGCTTCCTCAAAAAGGATCCGCCATCCGAGCCGGAGATGATTGCGTTACAGCGTCACGCGCGCCGCAGGCTTGCGCCATTAGTTAAGCCACTGACGCGACAGAAAATCACAATGGCCTTCGGGAGTGGAGGCACCATCACGACGCTTGCCGACGCGGATTCCCGCCTGACCGGTGAATCGCCCAAGGAGTCGCTTTACGTATTAAGGAAGGCTCGACTCAAAAGTCTCTTCGACTTGCTTCGAAGTCAATCGCACGATCACCTCGATGCCATCATCGGCGATTCGAAACGTGGAGATATCCTCGTTGCGGGAGCAGTGGTTCTGCTGTCGATGATGTCGAGCTACGGTCTCGATTATCTTTTCGTCTCGCGCCGCGGCTTGCGAGACGGACTGATGGTGGACCTCCTGACTCGAAAGTATGCCAAATACACGGGTAGGTGGACCGAGGATCAGGAGCGGTCGGAGTCGCTCGAGGAGATCGGCGAAAAATATAATTACGATAAGGTGCACTGTCAGCAAGTAAGCCGGTTGGCATTGCGCCTTTTCGAACAAACGCGCGAACTGCACAAGCTGCCTCAGAAGTTTTCGAATCTGCTTCACGGCGCCGCCATGTTGCACGACATCGGTCTCTTTATTGGATATCCAAAGCATCACAAACATTCGTATTACCTGATCAAGAGCTCGGGGTCCGGCATCTACGATTCGGCGGATCTCGACATCGTCGCCAACGTCGCCCGGTATCATCGAAAGTCGCATCCGACGTCCAGGCATGTAAACTTCAGTCAGCTTTCACCGTTCCAGCAGGACGTCGTGCGAAAGCTCACTGCAATTCTGAGGGTGGCGGACGCGCTGGATTACGACCACCAGACCAAAATTAAGGACATTTCGTGTAAGCTTCGTTCGTCCGGAAAGCTTGCCATCCGATTGAGTGGCAAAGGCGACCTCTCCAGAGAGATTGACTACGCTCTGGAAAAGGCTCAGTTGATGAACAAAATTTACGACGTGCACACCAATATCGAATAAAACATGCGTATTTACCTTTTCAGACACGGTGAGGCCCTGTCGAAGGCTGATCCGAATATTGCATCCGATGCCGATCGTCCGTTAGTCGAAGAAGGAATCCGGCGAACCCGCCAGGCAGCCGAGGGACTGAAGCGATTAGGCATCGCCTTAGACGCTGTTTTCACCAGCCCGTGGTTGCGCGCCAAACAGACGGCTCAAATCGTCTGTGAGGTTCTGGAAATAGGCGGACAGCTCAAAGAAATGGAAGAGTTGGCAGGCGATAAGACGATTGAACACGTCATGAATGCACTGGTGAAACAGGCGCAATTCGAGGACGTTATGCTTGTCGGCCACAACCCATTGCTCAGCGACCTCGCGGCGTACTTGCTGACGCTGCATACCGACTGGACGCAGGTCGATCTCAAGAAAAGCGGAATCTGCACCGTCGAAGTGGAACGCATCCCCCCTAAGGAACCCGGAACCCTGTTGTGGATGATGACGGCCAAGCAACTGAGAGCAATGCGTTAGTCCCGTTTCTCACAATTGAACCTCCATTACGGGTTTGATCTCCCATTCCCGCATTCAGGTACAGGAGGCTCTTTATGAAGAATTTCAGGTCGATCGTTCTGACCCTTGTACTGCTCATGACATGCGGGGAAGCTTTTGCTCAACAGACTGCGGCAAAACCAGGAAATTCCAGGAAGTATCGAACCATTTTGACGGCGGCAGGCGCTGGCGGCGGTTTCGTCCTTGGAGTATTTGGTGGCATTGCCATGTTTGACGACGCCATCAACTCCGACCGCAAAGTGTGGACGACGGCGATCGTCAGTGCGGGTGCAGGCGGTGTTGGTGGTTTCCTTATTGGCCGCAGTATGGACAAACGTCGAAATCGCGCAAGTTTGCAGGGCATACAGGTTGCGCCGATGTTAACGAGCAACGTTAAAGGGTTGCAGGTTTCGTTCGTTTACTGAGTACGTTGAAACCGTCAGGTGCGAGCGCGACTTGGGAATGGCAGGAAACCAGCCCGAATCGCCCTGTACTGGCGGCTGCTCTGGATGCCGCTCGCATTTTGACTTCCGACGATCGTAAGCAAGTGAGGGAATGTGGGGACGAGAAATGCGGTTGGCTTTTTCTCGATACGTCGCGAAACCGCAGCCGGCGCTGGTGCAATATGCAGGGATGCGGCAATCGGAACAAGGCGCGTCGCTTTTATCAGCGTCAACAGGAGTGAAACTTGGCATACGGGTTGCTGCTCTGTTTTAGTGGGGGTATTGAGCCATGAAATACCTTGTTTTACTCGGACGGTTTCTGTTTTCAGCGATTTTCGTTGTCGCAGGTTTCAATCACTTTTCGCAAGGGGCTATCACACACGCTGCATCTCAAGGCGTTCCGATGGCCTCACTTGCCGTGCCATTCTCAGGTGTGCTGGCCATCATCGGAGGGCTCAGCATAGCCTTTGGATACAAGGCAAGATTCGGCGCTGTCCTGATTGCGCTGTTCCTGATACCTGTCACTTTCATGATGCACAAATTCTGGGGGCTGGCGGACCCAGCTGCCGTCCAGATGCAAATGTCGCACTTCATGAAGAACCTCGCTCTCTTGGGCGGAGCGTTTCTGATCTGGTACTTTGGTGCGGGTCCATTGAGCATGGATGCGCGGGGAACGCATTATCAACCACGTCGAGACGTGTTCGAGCACAAGGACCGCGCGGCCTGAAACCGGGAACGGGGAAGTAACCACAAGAAGCACAAAAGGCGCAAAAAAGTTCGGGGTCTGGCACCTA
>Ga0137427_10000180_pt1 | contig 35058 bp, 24 predicted proteins | sample EasRivERMZT700_2_FD_102309 | JGI IMG/M metagenome (GOLD analysis project Ga0137427, IMG submission 102309) | Soil microbial communities from meander-bound floodplain in the East River, Colorado, USA - East River MetaG ERMZT700_2 | ecosystem: Environmental > Terrestrial > Soil > Floodplain ...
AGCTCCAGGGAGATACCGTCAACTGCGCAAAACGGCGCCCCTCCTGGAATCTCATACTCCTTGCGAAGATTGCGCACGATCAGCGCTTTATCGGACGCCATATACGTCAAGAAGAATAGACGAAGGCGCTGTCGTCGAGGTCGATGGCGGCAAGTTGATCCTTTTCCCGCCAGTAATCCTGGTTGTGTTGCCATTCGGGCTTGTCGCCGCGCTTAGGCAGCAGGTGCATTGCGCGCATGATGTAACCAGGATTGAAGTTTTCGGGATCGACCCATGGAAGCAGCGGCATATCGCGGTCTTCGGGTCTGAGCGCAACCGCAACCTGCCTCGCGCCTTTCTTATCAAGTTGCTTCAAAAGGCGGCAGATGAAGTCGGACACCAGGTCCGTTCGCAAAGTCCATGCGGCGCGAAAGTAGCCGAACACCCAGACCATGTTCGGCACACCAGTGAACATCATGCCGCGATAGGTTACCGTATCGGAGAAGACCAATGGTTTGCCATCGATGATGAATTTGATGTCGCCGAGCACATTCATGTTGAAACCGGTCGCCGTGACGATGATGTCCCCCTGCAATTCTTTTCCGGATTTCAGCCGAATGCCCTCTATTGTGAAGCGGTCGATCTCGTCGGTAACCACCGAAGCCTTTCCGCTCGCGATGCTCTTGAAGAAATCACCGTCCGGTACATAAGCGATGCGCTGGCGCCAGGGCCGATACTTCGGCGTGAAATGTGTGTCGACATCGTAATGGGGCCCCAGGAAAGCGCGTGCGGCACCAAGCAGTTCCGCCTTGACGACTTCGGGTTCCTCGAAGCAGCGGCGGGTGAAATTGGCCTGGTCGAAAAGGATTTTGCGTCGCACGATCTCGTGGATCCAGCTCTCGTCGATCTCAAGTTGACGCAGCGTGTCGGCCAGGTCGTTGGCGTTGCGCGCCGGGATGTACCATGTTGGTGAGCGCTGCAGCACCGTGACGTGCTCGCAATCCCTGGCGATCGCCGGAACCAGCGTCGCTGCGGTGGCGCCCGAGCCAATCACGACGATCTTCTTCCCCGCGTAAACGAGGTCGTCCGGCCACGTCTGCGGATGGACGATGCGGCCCTTGAAATCCGACATGCCGTTCCATTCGGGCGTGTAGCCCTTCGCATGGCGGTAATAGCCTTGGCACATAAACAGGAAGTTTGCGGTGAAGAGCTCGGCCTCGCCGGTATCCGTCCGAGTTGCCTCGATCATCCACCGTTTCTCTTCACTTAGCCATCGCGCCGTGTCGATCCTGTAGCGATACCGGATGTATTTTCCGAGGTTGTTCTCCTCGATCACCTCACCGAGATATTTCAGGATCTCGGAAGCCGTGGCGATCGGTTTGCCTAACCATGGCTTGAAGCGGTAACCAAAGGTGTGGAGATCGCTGTCCGAGCGGATGCCCGGATAACGATGAGTAACCCACGTGCCGCCAAAGGTGTCCTTACTTTCCAGGACGATGAAACGCTTGCCCGGACACTGCGTCGTCAAGTGATACGCGCCGCCAATACCGGAAATACCGGCACCGGCGATCAGCACGTCAAAATGCTCTGCTGCAGGCATGAAACTCTCCGGCCGCAAGTTTACAGAACCCACACCGATTTGCGCACAACACAGTTCCTGGTGAATGATGGTCTATGGATGAGTTCATGAGAGCGGCTATCGAGGAAGCGCGAATCGGACTTCGCGAGGGCGGAATCCCGATCGGCTCGACTTTGGTTCATCGCGGTAAGATCATCGGTCGCGGTCACAACCGGCGCGTACAGAAAGGGAGCGTCGTGCTTCATGGCGAGATGGACGCTTTGGAAAATGCCCGACGACAAACGTCGGCAATTTATCGCGAGTGCACGATTTACACCACGCTCTCGCCATGCTCCATGTGTAGCGGATCGATTCTCTTGTATGGCATTCCCAAAGTCGTGATTGGAGAAAACCAAGCGTTTCTCGGAGAGGAACAGCTTTTACGTGACCGAGGAGTTGTCGTCGATGTACTTCAGGACCCGGAGTGTATCCAGTTGATGCGCGACTTCATCACCGCAAATCCCGAACTTTGGCACGAAGATATCGGAAAGCCATAGCGATGAAACGCACTCTGCTTTGCCTCACGCTCATCGGCTTCACGGGTTGTGCCGCTGATTCGGAGTACTTTGGCACCACCGATCCGCCTCCGATTCAGCGTGTCGTTTACGAAAATCACGGCGAGCCTGAGACACTCGATCCGACGCTTTCCATCCTCACCAGCGAGTGGACAACAATCGGTTCCATGTTCGAAGGACTGGTCACGAACCATCCCGTCAACCTGAAACCGATGGCGGGAATCGCCACACACTATGAGGTCAACGACAACAGCACACAGTTCACGTTCTACCTGAGAGGGCATCCGAATCCGCGCGGCATCTCGTTGCCGACCACCAACGATCTTCGAATCGAGTTCGATGAAGGAAATCTCGAAGAGGATTATTCACGCGGTGTGCCCGCGCCACCTGCGAACATACCCGCCCATTGGAGCGACGGGCGAATTGTCACCGCAGAGGATTTCGTCTTTTCCTGGCGCCGACTGATGGATCCCAAAACGGCATCGGCCAATGCCATTTATGCCTACTACATCGCTAACGGCGAGGCGATCAACAAAGGGCAGAAGAAGGTAGAGGAACTCGGCGTCCGCGCTCTCGACGACTTCACATTCCAAGTCGATCTCCGATCACCCACTCCTTTTTTTCTTAAAACGCTTTGGCAGCCTTTCTACGTTCCTCTCCCTCGTCATTTGATTCAATCCAGGGCGCCCGGTGATTCAACCTGGACTCGCGCGGGAACCATCGTGAGCAACGGTCCTTTTGTGCTCGAGAACTGGAAACCTTACGAAAAAGTCGTGATGCGAAAGAACGATCGTTATTACGAGAAGGACCTGGTCTCGCTCGCCGAATTGGTGTTCCTGCCGGTATCCGATGGCGCGTCTTACGTGAACCTGTATAAAGCCGGCGAAGCGAATCTTCAGGATGGCATCAATACTCCGAAGTTTTTCCTGCCGGTCCTGCGGCCGAAGAAGGACTTCCATAGCCTTCCTGCCTTTTACACCGTCTCTTACGCAATCAACGTCACGAAACCTCCACTGGATAACGTTCACATCCGATACGCACTCAACATGGCCACCGATAAGGCAGCAATCTCAGCTTTGCACGGAACGGAAGCGGCACCCGCATTCGTGCCGGACTACGAGGATTACAAACACCCAAAGTCCGTCATGATCATAGCCGGCGGCAAAACGTACGATGTGCTTGCGTATGATCCCGCAGGCGCCCAGGAATTGCTGGCTCTGGCCGGTTTCCCAAACGGAATGGACAAGTCGGGGAAGCTGACGTTCGATATCAACTTTGTGAAGTCGCCGATGGAACGCGTGCCGGAAATCCTGCAACAGCAGTGGAGCAACGTGTTGAATATCGATGCGCGGCCCTCCTTGAAAGAAGCCAAGGTTGCCTACCAGTCCCAGGTGGACTTGAGCTACATCGGTTTGATGGAAGGCGGTTGGTTTGGGACTTATCTGGACCCGGATTCGTTCCTTCTGCGTTTCCCAACCGGATCGACCTACAACGGCACCGGATGGACCGACCCCGTCTATGACAAACTGCTTGCCGAAGCCAATATGACGCTGGATCCCCGGAAGCGCATGGAAAAACTGGCGGAGACTGAAGCTCACATGTTGCGCGCCATGCCGGTGATTCCAATTCTTCACGACACGCTCAACTACCTCCAGAAGCCGTACATCCACGGGTTCCGGCACTCCACACTCGGAATGCCGACCTGCTTTAAATACACGTGGGTGGATGTGAACTGGCGTCCGACCGGCGACCGCTAGATCCGGCGGAATCTGGGTTGCAGGCTATTCCTGGGAGGTTCTTATGCAGTCTCTAAGAATGTCTGCCAGGGAAGTCTATGAGCTGTATGCTGCCGGCGAACCGGTAATTTTCGTCGACGTGCGCAATCCCACAGCGTGGGCCCAATCCGATGAAAAAATCCCGCGGGCGGTCCGAATTCCCCTCGATGAACTGCCCTCGCGTCTGCACGAACTCGATCGCGTTGCGACGATCATCACCTACTGTACCTGACCCAACGAAGGCTCAAGCGCCCGTGCGGCGCAAATTCTCCGGGAAAACGGTTTCAACCGCGCTTTTGCTCTTCTGGGTGGTTTCGACGCCTGGAAGCATGCAGGATTTCCACTCGAGGCAAAGTCCATCGCGGCATGATCGGAGCGGGAACCATTGGACATGTGACATTTGGAGCCGGGCAGTCACATGTCAAATGTCACGTGTCAATTGTCACGTGTCAAATATGTCCCGTTTTTACGCAATTAGATCCTGGACAACCTTACCTTCGACGTCCGTCAAACGGAAATCACGGCCGCTGTAGCGATACGTCAGCTTGGTGTGGTCAATACCCATCAGGTGCAGAATCGTGGCGTGCAGATCGTGCACGTGAACGGGCTTGTCGATCGCCTTAAAACCGAAGTCGTCGGTTGCGCCGTGAATATGGCCGCCCTTCACTCCGCCTCCGGCGAGCCAGACCGTAAAACCGAACGGATTGTGGTCGCGGCCGTTCTTTGATGCGCTCTGACCGCCGATCTCGGCCACTGGCGTCCGGCCGAATTCCGAGCCACAGATCACCAGCGTATCCTTCAACAATCCCCGGCCTTTCAGATCCTTTATTACAGCTGCGAATGGACGATCCGAGTCCCTGGCATTCTTACGATGCTGTTGAATGTCGACGTGAGCGTCCCACGGATCTCCCTTCGCGTAGTAGACCTGTACCATCCGAACCCCGCGAGCCACCAAGCGAACCGCCATCAAACAACCTCGAGCCGTGCTTCCCGGCCCGTATAGCTTCAACGTTTCCGGCGACTCTTTCCGAATGTCGAAGACTTCGGGCCCTTCGGTTTGCATTCGATATGCGGTTTCCATCGACTGGATCACCGCTTCGAGTTGCGGATCCTTTGCCCCATCCCGATCCATCTGCATGCGGTTGATCTTGCCGAGAAGATCCAATTCGCGCCTCTGCTCAGGCAACGCAAACTTGTCGTTGCTGATGTAAGAGATGAGCTTCTTCGGATCGAACCCCGGTTCAATCAGGAGAGAGTCGCTCTGACGATCTCCAACTTTATCGGCGATGAAGGTTCCCTGATGAACAGCCGGGAGGAAGGCGTTGTTCCAGAGCGGCGGCCCGACGGTGGTTGGAAGGTCGGGACAAAGTACGACAAAGCCAGGCAGATCCTTATTGTCGCTGCCAAGTCCGTAGGTAAGCCACGAACCGAGCGACGGTCTTCCCGCCTGACTGAAACCTGTGTTCATCATCAAGACGGAAGGCTCGTGATTCGGTATGTCGGTATGAACGGAGCGCACCCAGCAGATGTCGTCCGCGCATTCACCGACGTTCGGAAAGAGTTCGCTGACCTCCATGCCGCATTCACCATACTTTTTGAAAGCGAATGGAGATCGCATCAACGCGCCGGTCTTGCGTTCAGTTTTGATTTCCCCGCCTGGAAGAGGCTGCCCGTGGTACTTGTCGAGCATCGGCTTGGGATCGAAACTGTCGACCTGCGATAGTCCGCCGTTCATGAACAGGAAGAGCACACGTTTTGCGCGTGCGGGATGGTGAAGACCGTCCTTAGAGGATTGTGCCTGAGCTAAACTTTCGCCAACGAGGCCGGCAAAAGCCATCATGCCGAATCCACCGCCCATGCGGCAGAGCGCTTCGCGACGAGTGATGAGGTTTTTCATGCAATCCAGTTTCTAATTGATAAAGGTGAACTCGTTGGAGCTCATCAACACTTTCAGGTATCGGCCCATCGGAGTCACCGGCAATAACGGTTTTCTCTCTGGAGTTCCGGGCCTCGGCGGAACCACTCCAGCCATCATTCCTTCGGGATTCATTCCGGGCATTTTCATGTCATCCGATTCCGCAGCCGGTGCGCCTTCGGGTTTGCTGGTCTTCTCCGGATTCCTGGCCTTGTCCAATTCTGCCTGCTTGCGGTCCTCGTACTGCCTCATCGGCTCATTCACGAGATAGTCGATGCCGAGTTGGATCTCTTCCGCAGAAGCCGGGCGGCCGAACACCAGTCGATAGGCTTTTTGAATTCGCGCCGTATGGCCCGGTTCGGATTCCAGCTTGCGGGCGAGAAGTTCCGCCTGCTGTTGGACAAAATCGCTGTTCATGAAAAACAGTCGCTGGAGCGGAACGTTGGTCGTGAAGCGCTGCTCAGCGGAAATTCCGGGGCTCGGAACGTCGAACAACTGGAGATAGTCGTCGAGCTTGTACCGGCTGACCTTTCCGTAAACGGTGCGACGTGAATACTGCGGCGTCAACGCCTCAGAAGGACCTCCGCGCTTGGTTTCGAGAGCGCCTGAAACGGAGAGTAATGAGTCGCGGATCTGCTCGGCATCCATTCGACGTCGATTCGCACGCCAGTAAAAACGGTTTCCGGAATCCTTCTCGAAGTTCGACTGGGAGTGGTCGCTTCCCAGTTGATATACCGCCGTCAGCATGATTTCGCGGTGCAGTTTCTTGATCGACATTCCATTGCGAACAAAAAAGTCGGCAAGGTACTCGAGCAATTCCCGATGTAGCGGACGTTCTCCGGTCATGCCGAAGTTGCTCGGCGTGTCCACAATGCCTGTGCCGAAATGCCACTTCCAAACCCGATTAACGATGACGCGAATCGCTGTCGGTTGCGAAACAATCGCTTGAGCCAGTTCGAGACGGCCGCTGCCTTTAGTGAATTGGAGGCGTTGGTCTTCGGAAAGAACCGTAAGGAAGCCACGCGGAACGACATCTCCGAGGTTATACGGACTGCCACGCAAGCTGACAGGCAGATCCACCGGTTCGGCCAAATCCGTCACACCATGAACGTAGGGATAGACGGGCGGCATGGTCTTCTTGATCGAATCGATTTCTTCGCGAAGCGCGATCAGGTAGGCACGACGATCGGCACTCAATTGACGCTCGAGACCCCAACCGCGAAACAGCAGCAGACCCGGTTTGTTAGGCGAACCCGCACCGGGCAGGTTGGGCTCGTCGAGATCGCGTTGAAAGACATCGACGTAAAGGTTGGTGCGATCGATCGGCATGCCCTTGGTTTCGACGTTGCAGTTCGGACAGAAGTCATCGTTGGTAATGAATTCGTCCGGCTTCATCCGCCTCGTCTTCTTCTTTGTGCCCGCCATCGCCTTCGCGATGATCACTTCATTCTCGTCGTTGAGTTCTCTTCGTTCGAAAAAGACATCCAGAACAAGCGCCTGGAATTCGTCGGCCAGCTTTTTCGCCTGGTCGGCCTTGCCGCCTTTTTCGATCACCGCCTGCCAGTCCTTCAAAAACGGATAATGCCGGGGAGGGCGGGAGAGGAAATGAAGATAGCGTTGCATGAGCTCGTAATCGAGCTTGGCGGACTCCACCACTTTCGTGATTTCCTCTTTGGGTTCACCCGTGATTCGCCATGCGGACTGCATGTACTTCGAAATCTGCAGGGCGAGGCTTTCCGACAGTCTCTTGCTTTCCTCGCTTAGGAATTCCCCGAGCAGCCCCTCGCGATCTTCGAGCTTCTTCGCCTGTACTTTGTAATCGCCGACAATGCTTTCCGGAACCTGCGGATACTCCGAGTACTTCGTGCTCGCAAACACACCCGACATCGCGTAGTAGTCCTTTTGGGAAATCGGGTCGTATTTGTGATCGTGGCAGCGGGCGCAACCGACCGTCAGTCCAATAAATCCGCGACTGACCACATCGATCCGGTCATGACGTTCGTCGGCACGAGTGATCTCAACCGCACCGTTGTCGTAGAACCAGGGACCTTGCCCGAGAAATCCCAGCCCGGGCAGCATTCTCACCCGGCTTTTTTCGTCCATGAGATCCGCGGCGAGTTGAGCCTTGACGAACTGGTCGTACGGAAGGTCGTCGTTGAAAGCCTTCACGACCCAGTCGCGATAGATGTAGGCGTTTTCGTAAGGAGCAAGCCCCCGGCCCATGGGATCGAGGCTGCGGTAGTCATCTTCACCGTAACGCGCTACGTCCAGCCACAGTCGTCCCCATCGTTCGCCGTATTGCGACGATTCGAGCAATCGATCGACGACTTTCGCAAACGCATTCGTCGATTTGTCCTTTTCAAACGCTTCGATTTCTTCGGGCGTGGGCGGCAGTCCAGTAAGATCGAGCGTCGCACGACGGATGAGTGTGCGGCGATCTGCTGCTGCAACAGGAGTCAGACCTTCCTTTTCCAGTCGAGTGAAAATGAAGCGATCGATCGACGTCCTGGCCCAGTTTGTGTCTCTCACGGAAGGAGCCGCGTGAGCGCGAAGCGGTTGGAACGACCAGAAGGCACGGCGTTCAGCGCTGACGATGTCTCCCCTGGCCGGTGTGTTCAGAGCAGTACGATCAACCTCCGCCCATTTAGCGCCACCCCGGACCCACTCCACCAGCGCGTCAATTTCATCCGGCCGGAGCTTTCCTCCCATCGGCATTTTGAGTTCGCCAGTCTGTCGAACGGCTTTGATCAGCAGACTTTGATCGGGATCGCCCGGGATGACGGCCGGTCCGGATTTGCCGCCTCGCATCACATTGTCACGGGAGTCCAGCCGCAGTCCGCCAAGTTCCGAATCGGCATGACAGGCAAAGCACTGAGTTGCCAGTATCGGGCGGACCTTGGATTCAAAAAGGTCTTGCCCGTAGGAGTTGATTGGTAAGCACAAGCAAACGAGCAGGAGTAAGCGATATGGAGCGATCTTCATTTGTTGGCGCCGACTCAATCTACCACTGTGTCTTTCAAGCGGTCAAACCGAGGAGCGCTTCGGGGAAGTAACCACAAGAAGCACAAAAGGCACAAAAAGGAATTTGGGGTCAGGCACGTAGAACTGATAAAGCAAGTGCCAGACCCCGAATTCCTTTTTGCGCCTTTTGTGCTTCTTGTGGTTACTTCCCCGAAGCGCTCCTTATTCTTATAATGTCGGCCATGAAGAAACTCATACTCGTGCTCTTTGCCGCCACGCTCTTCGCACAAACTCCGGCTCCACAAGCACCACGCGGCCAGCGACCTCCACGGCCCGGCGTCAAAACTCCCGGGGTGCAGATCCCGATGACCGAGCTCAAGCCTGAAGCGGTTTTCGAAATCCCCGGCACCCCGGACTGGATCGTGATCGATGAGCACGTCTGGATATCCAACCGCCCGAGAAATACCGTGGCGCGTCTCGATCCCAAAACGAATACCGTCGCAGCCACAATTGAAGTCGGCAAGTCTCCCTGCTCTGGTATTGCTGCGGCATTCGGAAGTGTCTGGGTACCGAACTGTGGTGATCAATCGCTCTCGCGAATCGATATCAAATCCGGCAAAGTCACGGCGACCATTCCCATAGGCATCGGCGATTCCGAAGGAGGACTGGCTGCCGGCGCCGGGAGCATCTGGGTCATGACGGACAAGAAAGGCACTTTGGCTCGACTCGATCCCGCCACGAACAAGGTCGTTGCGGAGATTCAAGTCCCTCCGGGTTCCTACACAGTCGCGTTTGGCGAAGGAGCGGTCTGGATCACGAGCACGGAGACCAGCGTCCTCACCCGCGTCGATCCGCAACGAAATCTCGTCGTCGAGACCATTCCGGTTGGCAAAGCGCCGCGCTTCCTGACCATCGGCGGGGGCTTCGTTTGGACTTTGAATCAAACAGAAGGCAACGTTTCAAAAGTGGAGATCAAGACGAACAAGGTTGCCGCGACTATCGACGTCGGAGTGCCGGGAGGCGGCGGCGAGATCTCATACGGCGAAGGTTCCGTCTGGGTAACGGCCTTTGAATTTCCAATCTCCCGCATCGATCCGGCGACCGACAAAGTCGTCCAACAGTTCAAGGGCGAAGGCGGTGACGCTATTCGCGCCGGACAGGGATCGGTCTGGTTGTCGAATCTCAGAGCAGGCAATGTCTGGCGGCTTGATCCTCGCCGGATTCAAGCCACCGTTGCGAAATGATCACCCGCCGATGGCGATCAGACTCTTACCCGTCCTGAAAAAGATAACGCCTTCAGAGATCGCCGGCGAGGCCAGTCCGGTATCGCCGAGCGAATTGGTTGCGAGCAACTCATAGGTGCGGCCGGCCTTGACCACGAATACGTCGCCTTCCTCGCTGATGATGTAGATCTTGCCGTCGGCCGCGACGGGCGACGCGGTAAATGTCCCGGCACCGACGCGCTGCTGATAAACGCGCTCCCCGCTCTTCGCGTCGAAAGCCAGCATCACTCCGTTCCAGCCAACGATATAAAGGACGTCCTTATACAGAATCGGCGTCGCCATGTAAGCGCCGCCGCGAGGGACACTCCACGCGATATGTGTGTTCGACGAGGCCTCGCCGGCAAGCGAGATATCGCCCTCAGCGCCTTCGCGGATGGCGTATATCGGCGACATCGGTCCATGCGCATTCGTGATGTAGACTAGACCAAAACCGACGACGGGTGTCGGCACCGGTATATCTCCGCCGCCCTTGAGTTTCCAGATCTCGCGGCCGGTCTTGAAGTCGTATGCCCCGATATGATGCCAGCCGTTGACGATGATCTGGGTTTGCGTTCCCACCCGATGAATCGTCGGAGAGCCCCATGTCGGCACATCCTGGCGTGGTGTTCGCCAAAGCTCTTTGCCGCTCGTCACGTCAAACGCGGCGAGAAACGAGTTCTGTTGGACATCGACCTGAAGGACAACTGCTCCATCGTGAATGATCGGCGAACTGCCGAATTCCCATTGAGCTTCAGGCACTCTGAAGAAACCGGAGTCGAGCAAACCGAAGTCTTTTTTCCAAAGAAGCTTTCCATCCATGTCAAAGGTATGGAGCCCTTCGGATCCCAACATGACGACGAGATGCGTGCCGTCCGTAGCGAGCGTGGAGTTCGCATGCGTCGACTTCGTGTGCCGCTTGACCTTCGGTATGCCGGTTTGAATCGTTCGATCCAATGTCACGCGCCCCGTCTTCTTGTCGAGACACATCAGTTTCCAGGTGTGTGACGTGTTGTCTTCAACCGACGCGATATCGCCATACAGACCGATCTTCAGGTTCGAGTCGACTTTGCCGCTTATCGCTGTGGTCAAACACACTCGACTGCCCCAAACGATTGGACTGGATGTGCCAAGTCCGGGAACCGGAGTCTGCCAGCGCACTCCCTGCTTCTTGGATACATCAAAGGTCGTTGCTGTACGGAAACCTTCGGCGATACCGTCCGCACGAATGCCGCGGAATGACGGCCAATCCACACCGGGCTTGGGTTCCGTCGCAGATCGAACCGATATCGTCGTGACCAGAACGGCTATGGCTAGAACAAACAAGAACCGGGTATACGTCATGAGTCCTCCACCTGTAGCGCCTTATTTTTCGCTGAGCCAGCGATCCTGTAAAACCGTTATCGGTTTGGTCAGCGTTTTACCGGCGGCCGTAAGCGTGACGGCGTACGTTCCGGGTTCAACCGTTTGACCACCGCCTCCTCGACCACCTCCACCGCCACCGCCGCCACGTCCGCCATCGCCACCAGCGGTCAGATTCCACGACACGCGGTTGACGCCGGCTGTCTTGGCGCCATCGATCGTCCGGATGACTCGTCCGGTACCATCAGCAATGGTGATGCGGACATCACCGGTCGCCGCCGTCTTCAGGTAATAGTTGATCGTCGCGCCGCGCGGAAAGCTTTCGCCGATGAACGTTTTCTGGCCACCCACATACTGTCCACGCTGCTGATCGCTGACATACGAAACAGCGGGCCGCAGATCGAACAGCGCGGCATCCTGTGAAATCACATCAGCCGTCAGTTGCTGGAGCGGGGATATGTCATCGGCGATCCACACGCTCCGGCCGTGCGTTGCGATGATGAGATCATTGTCTCGAGGATGGACCAGAATGTCATCGGTCCGGACAGTCGGATAGTTATTCATGAACTTCTCCCACGTTTGCCCGCCGTTGAGAGAAATGAAAAGCCCGAATTCCGTTCCAACGTAGAGCAGATCCTTGTTTTTTGGATCCTCTCGAACGACCTGAACATTACCGAACGCGGGAAGATTGTTGGCGATATTCCGGAAGGTCTGGCCGTAATCCCGAGTCACGTAAACATACGGTTTGAGGTCGTTGCTCCGGTGCCCGTCAACGGCGACGTACGCAGTCGCTGCATCGAAGTGGGATGCGTCGATACGCGAAATCCAATGTCGATGATTTGCGGGAAGACCGGGAAGATTCCTTCCGACCTCGGTGAATGTGGTGCCGCCATCGCGGCTGACCTGAAGATTGCCATCATCGGTTCCCGCCCACACGACTCCGGGCAGGACTCGCGATTCGGACACCGCCGTGATCGTACTGTAGCCGCCGACTCCGTCGTTCTTGGACAACTGCGTGAGATTGCCGGGGATGCCCATCAATTGGATTTCATTTCGATCGACCTGCTTGGTGAGGTCCGGGCTCGCCACCCACGAGTCGCCGCGGTTATAGGACTTGAACAACCGGTTACCGCCCAGCCACAGAATGCTCGAATTGTGCGGCGAAAGAATAAACGGTGTGTTCCAGTTGAACCTGTAGTTTTCAGGCGACGCGGCATTGAGAACGTTTACCGTACCGCCACCACCTCCACCGCCACGACCGCCGCCCCCTGGAGGAGTGGCGGTTCGCGGCTGGATACTTTGGCCGCGGCCGATGCGTAAGTCATAGCGGCTGGTGTTGCCGTTCTGCGACTCCGTATAGACGATGTTGTAGTCCGTCGGATCCACTGCGGTAACGAACCCGTCGCCGCCACCAATGCGGAACCAGTCGGAGTTCATGATGCCACCGGTTCGAACCGAACTCGGGCCACCCCAACTCCCGTTATCCTGCAGACCGATGTAAACGTAATATGGACGTCTCATGTCTGCACTGATGGCATAAGCCGTACCAGTCGCCATCGTGTTCACGAAATCCCAGGTTTTGCCCTGGTCCCAGCTCACGTTGTAACCGCCGTCGTTGCCGATGATGACGTGCTTCGGATTCCTCGGATCGATCCAAATGGCATGCTGATCCACATGGCCCGGAGTACCGTTTCCGCCCGCTTCATCGAGTGTCGTAAATGTTTTTCCACCATCGAGGGACTTCGCCACCGGTAGTCCGGCAACATAGACAGTGTTGGGATTCGTCGGATCCACGCGGATTTGACTGAAGTACATTGGCCGCGCGTTGCAATTGCTTACCTGCGTCCACGCTCCGCCTTTGTTATCCGAACGGAAGACTCCGCCACTTCGCGCATCGAGCGCGGGAGGCGTTTGGGTTGTCGGTGGCTGCGCCGCGCCACCACCACCGCCTCCACCGCGACCTCCCGTGAATCCTCGACTTGGCCCACCGTTATTGCACCAGTCGTAGCCACCTCCACCGCCACCGCCACCTCCGCCACCGCCACCGCCACGACCTGCAGCTGCTTCAGCTCCGCGTTGAGCAGCAGCGGCACCCGGTGTCTCCTCGGAAGCGGCAGGCTGTGCGCCACGCGCCGGAGTGCCCGTTTCACCAGCCTGGATTTGTGCATACAGGACATTGGGATTCGATCGCGAAACATCGAGCGCGATTCGGCCATACGTTCCTGGAGGAAGGCCATTGCCGGTCAGTTTGGTCCACGTGCGGCCGGCGTCTTCAGTCTTCCAGAGTCCGCTTCCGGGACCGCCGCCATCGAAACAGCATCCACTTCGGCGTCGCTGATAGCTTGCCGCGTAAAGGATATTGCTGTTCGCCGGATCCATCGCGAGGTCGGTGAATCCGGTATCCCGATCGACGAACTTCACCTTGTTCCAGGTACGTCCGCCGTCCGTCGTCTTGTAGACGCCGCGTTCCTCGTTGGGTCCAAAGAGGTGACCCACAGCGGCAACATACACGGTCTCCGGATTCTTCGGGTCGATGACGATGCGGCCGATCGTCTGCGTATCCTTCAATCCGATGTTCGTGAATGTCTTCCCACCGTCCGTTGTCTTGTAAATGCCGTCGCCGAAGGAGGACGTTTGCCGATTGTTGGGCTCACCGGTTCCCACATACACGATGTTTGGATTGGTCGGATGTATGGCGATGTCGCCTATGGATGCGGTCGCGTAGGTATCGAAGACGGGCTCAAAAGTTGTTCCGTTGTTCTCCGACTTGAAAACGCCACCTACCGCATAGCCGACATAAATGATACTGGGATCGCTTTCGGATACGGCCACATCGTCGATCCTGCCACCCATGCTGGCGGGTCCGATCGAACGAAATCGGAAGTTGGCGAGCAGAGGATTCGTCGAACTGTTGATCATCGGGCCTGGGACAGCCGGCGCATTCTGCAGGGGCGTGACAGCACTGACCATCAAAGGAATGACGATGACCGGCAGCGTCAAAAGAAGGAGACGACGAGTAAGCGTTTGCATAAACCTCCTCGCTACGAAACGGAACCTGGTTTTTTGTTTTGGGTGGCCGTCGCGGCCGCTGACGCATCATAACGCTCCGGCAGGGAAGTAACCACAAGAAGCACAAGAGGCACAAAGGGGAAATTCGGGGTCAGGCACTTGTCTTATCAGTTTTACGTGCCTGACCCCGAATTTCCCCTTTGTGCCTCTTGTGCTTCTTGTGGTTGCTTCCCTTCATGGAAACGTTTTGCAGGGGGTCGGCCACTTCTGGCAGGGCTCGACGGCAGGAGACTTTGTGTAAACCAGCGTGCTCGACGTCTTTTCCGTCGCACCCGTCAATGTGATCTCGATCGTGAGCGTCGCACCATCCGCGCTGAGCGCGAGGACTTCCTTCACCGTCGCCGGTGTGCCGGAAGTCGATTCGAGGTTTCCCTCACTGACGAGCGTCCGCCCCTCCCATTTCGAGGTCATCGTGATACTTCCGCTCGGGACGACAGGCGTCGAGGTCTTGCCTCCCGGTTTATAAATTCGCGACTGACTTTCGTTGATCTGGCTCTCAACGATCAATGTTCCGTTAGCAGGCTGGGTGATGTGGAGCGTAGCGGGAGCCCCTGCTCGAATAAGACCGACCATACCGACGGCTGGTGTTACCCGGCTGCGCGCGGAATCCAGCTTCCAGGTACCCGACAAGTCCGGCGCCTGAGACATTGCAATTTGAAACACCAACAGCACAACGGCAAATCTCATTTCTGTACTCCCAGATCGAGCGCCACAATCTTCTCTCGATCGCGCGCATAAAGAGTAGTGCCGACCAGAGTCGGTACGGTCCACGACATCGTGTCGAAAACTTTCGCTTGAGACAGTACCGTTACGCCTTCGGGCGCAAGTCGAGCAAGCACCAGATCGCCGTCTTCCTCCATCATGATCGCCTTTCCATCGGCATAAACCATGCTCACGCGACCGATTCCCCGATGTTGCCACGCCGGCTGGCCCGTCTTCACGTCGAGAGCGGTCAGGAACGATGGACCGAGATCGCCGTTGGAACCGTAGAGGTAGTCGCCGATCCGGAGCCCGTTGAGGAACATGTAACGCACTCGACCGTTGAACCACACTTCCTCGACCGATGTGATGTCGCCTTCCGGCTTCAATCGGATGGCGCGGCTGCCCGCCTTATAGCCTGAGGAAACGAAAAGAATGTTGTCGGGACCCCAGAGCGGAGTGTTGATATTGAGGTCATTGCCGGGATCGTGCGGATGAGACCACAGCACTTTGCCGTTTGTGGGATCGAGTCCATTGACCGTTCCTCCGCCGAACATGACCAACTGATCTTTTCCAGCCAGGTTGATGAGAACCGGCGGAGCTTCAGAAACAAGGAAGTCACCGTTTTTCCAGACGACGCTTCCATCGCTCTGTTTGAATGCCATCACCGACTGGCCGGGACCGCCAACGGAACAAATGAGGGTTTCGCGATATGCAATCGGGCTGCAGCCATAGCCGGCCTTGACCACCGGTCTGATCAAAAGCTCCGGAGCGCTGTACTCCTTAATAAGGTCGTGGGACCAGAGGATCTTTCCGGATCGTTTATCGAAGGCGAAGAATTGCTTGTTGGTACCGATCGTGAAAAGACGGTCGCCGACGATTAGCGGCGTCGAATGGGGACCGGCCCCGTAACTGAAGTCCTCTTGTTTCGCCGGATACTTGTGTTCCCAGACGGTTTTTCCCGTGGCGGCATCCAGCGCAACCACGGACTCACTGCTCTCCCACGGACCTTGCCGGGTCCGACCGTTTCCAATGCGGAACATGGTGAACAGCAATCCATCATCGGCGAGGATTGCGGAATGGCCCGGCCCGAGCGGCCGGCTCCAGATCATGCGCGGACCGGTCTCCGGCCACTTCTCAGCGAGCCCCGTCGCTTCGACGATAAAGTTGCGATTCGGTCCGCCCCACTGACGCCACGAAGGTGTTTGCGCGCGCTGCGCGCTCAGTGTCATCAAGGTCACAGCCATCGCAATGACCGGAGCCACAGTCCGCCAAGTTGTTTTCATTTAATCACGCCTCGCTATACCCGGTCGCTACCGCTCCCGGGTTTCCCAATTATTTGATGGCAAATACCCATATCGCGCCGCCTTCAGGAACGGGTGGAAATTCGCCGGGGCGCACACCGTTGAGACGAGTTTGCATGGAGCGCGCGTCCACGCCCCAACCGGACTGAACCGCAACGTATTGCTTGCCGTCAACTGTGAAAGTTGACGGCTGCCCCGTCACGCCCGAGTTGGTCGGCGTCTCCCACAAGAGTTTGCCGCTCGACGCATCGAACGCGTGGAACATGCGATCATTCGTACCGCCGGTAAACACAAGTCCGCCGCCGGTTGCCAGCATCGGTCCCCAATTCTGCGACTTCGCATAGGTGTGAGTCCAGACTCGTTTCCCGCTATCGACGTTCCACGCCTGCACTTCTCCGATATGATTGGCGCCCGGAACCACGGAGAACGTCGTCGTGGCCCCGGTGAATCCACGCCCCGGATTGTATGTCACTTCGCGTCCGACAATTGTCGCGCACAGATTCTCATTCGCCGGAATGTAAATCATTCGAGTCTTCGGACTGAACGCGATTGGCGGCCAGTTCTTCCCACCCCAATGCGACGGGCAAAACTCGGCGGTCTTGCCGGTACCGGGTTTGCGAGCCGGATCGACATCGGGACGTCCAGTCTTCGGATCGAGACTTTTGAAGACATTTTGTTTCACGAACGGCGTCCCCTCGACGAAGTTGATCCTGCCATCGGTCCGTTCGAGGAACCAGAGATAACCGTTACGCGCAACGTCGATCAGTCCCTTGATAGTTCTTCCGTTGCGTCGATAATCGACAAGAATCGGTGGCGAAACTTCATCCCAATCCCAGGAATCGTTGGGATGATATTGGTGGTAGCCCTTGATTCGACCGGTCGTAACGTCGATGGCCACCGTCGATGCCGTGTAGAGATTGTCGCCGGGGCGCTGATCACCCATCCAGGGCCCGCCGTTGCCGGTTCCCCAGAAGGCGAGTTTGGTTTCTGGATCGTAGTTACCGGTCACCCAAACCGGCGCACCGCCGTTCTTCCATTGGTCTCCTTTCGGCCAGGTTTCGCTTCCCGGTTCTCCAGGGGCAGGAACGGTAAAGACTCTCCAGACTTCTCTGCCTGTATCGGGGTTGTACGCGGCGACAAAACCGCGAACTCCGAATTCACCGCCGGAAGCGCCGACCATGACTTTACCGTCGGCGACCATCGGAGCCAGAGTCATGTAGTAGCCGTTGCTGTTTTCTTCCACCTTGGTCGTCCAAACCACGGCTCCAGTTCTGGCATTGAGCGCCACGAGAACGCAGTCGTTCGCTGCGAAGAAAACCTTATCGCCAAAAAGCGCAATACCGCGAGTCGTCGGATGCGGCACGACGGCATTGGCAGGCACCTCCTTTATATAACGCCAAAGTTGTGTGCCGGTCTTTGCGTCGAGCGCGATGACCTGATGTCCGGGAGTTGAAACAAACATGACTCCGTCGTTGACGATTGGCGCCGCCTCATGCCCGCTGCTCATACCGGTGGAATACACCCAGGCCGGTTGTAGCCGGCCGACATTTGCGGGAGTGATCTGATCGAGCGGACTGTACCCCCAGCCATCGTATGTACGGCGAATCATCAGCCAGTTGCCGTCTTCCGGTTTGATTAAGCGTTCGGTTGTGACCGGCTTGTAATTCTGAAGGACCGGTTGCTGCTGAATCGCGAGGGCGAGGGCACCTGTGGCGAGCGTCGCGGCAAGGGTTTTCATGGTCGGAGTGTATCTCCGGTTTCCGCGATGATCTAGAAAAACGAGTGGGCCCTCGCCCTCAAATGAGCTTTAAGACCGCAGTGATGAAAACTACGAAGTCGTCCAGTTCGGTAGTGATGATCTGATAAATGAGATGCGTATCAACGTCGAGATAATCGTGAACCAGGACATTTCTCAGACCAGTCATTGAAACCAGTTTCGCGCAAAGTGCATCTGAAATCAGGTTGTTGATGGCCATCAGTTGAAAGATCTCCTTGTAGTCCCTGGGCGAACCGAGATCCATATCCGACACGACGTGGTTTCCAATGTCGATTGTTGCTTGAATGGCGATTTGCAGATTTCTTTCGCAACTATCACAGGCTGACTGGTCACGCCGGAAACTCTCCTGATCCATGGAGCTGAATTTCCGCAGCTTTGCGACACACTCGCGAATCTTATCGATTCGAGACAATATGACGTGAGAGTCAACCACGCATGAGCCTTAGTTATATCTTTTTTTCATGTAGTCGATCTGAACGCGGTGCATTGGCTCCAGATCGAGAAATCGATTCAGGTTTCGCACTTGAAAAGCGATCCGGGCGGATCGGGATCGTTCAAAAATCAACTTACCTTTGGTGATGACATTGTGTGCCAGAGCTGGAGGTGCTTCATTCAATATCACCACGTCGACGTTAAATGTCTCCAGCGCAGCCCCTGCTGCAGCGTTAAGGTCCGCACGATACAAAGGCGGCGCCGATTTCAGTGCTGCTGGATCCAGCAGAACAGCCACGTCGATATCGCTGTTCGGCCGTGCTTTACCCGTCGCAAGCGAGCCGAAGATATACACCGCCAGTACTTCCGGTTTTGAGGCGAATAACGCCGTCAGTCGATTGGCGGCGTCCTGCAGTGTCTGTGGACTCATTCGAGTCAGCATAACATGGATGCGCGGCAAAGAAACTGAGGCGACGCCGCTGCGGTTGGAAGAAAAGATGATTTGTTTACCATCATGGGACCAAACAGGCCACTCATCGCGCAGATCTTTACCCATAAGTCTGCGGCTGAACACCGGGTGGTTCGGTGGGACAACCAACATTGGTGGTGCTCGCTGGATTCTAACGTCGAAAAGACGCGACCGTAACTGCCGACGGAGTGTTCAGCTTTTGCGACCTCATCCGCAGACGCTGCACTGCGCTGAGGACGTCGATCGGCTGTGCGCTGTAGGTGACGCCTAACTTCATGACCCAATCGGTGTCTGCAGTCAGCCGCTGAAGCAGTTCAGGATAGGCAGTTAAAGCCTTGACGCTCGCATCCCAAGTCTCGTTGTAGCCGCCTGGAGGAAGGCTCCCTCCGGCATCGCGGGGTTGGTGGACCCACTGGTACGCCTGGGCGATTTCAAAAGGATGCGTTGAGGCGCGGAAAAGGTCGCGCAGGATGACATCCGGATACAGGGCGATGGGCGCGACCAGGATCTCGAGACCGTTCGACGATACCGGCATCGGAGCTTGCGGTGCGAATAGCGGGAACGGTGTCGCAACAGGAAGAGGAGTCACCGACGGAATCGGCGCGGGAGTCGGCGGCGGCGCCGGTTGAGGCACAGCAGAACTAATCCTGGGCGGCGGCGTTGTCTCGACATAAATCGGGGACATCAGCTTCACATAGAGCCGGCTCTCGACGGGAATGACGACATCCGGTCCACGCTTCGGTGTTGCCATAAGCTGGAAGATTGTCGTTGGTGGAAAAAGCAGCAGAAACGTGTCGCGCTTTCGGTGAACGGGACCCTGTATTCCGCCGTCCGCCTTAACTTCGGCCTGTTGTCCCTTCTGCTTGGCGACGTCAATGATCTTTGACGTTACCCCGTCATACACCTCTCCCGTAGGAGTGATGATCTGCTGGACACGGATATTCAATTGTGAACGACCAATAAAATGGCCGGCCCGTTCCGACAGTAAGACGCGGCCGACCACGCTCGAACCGCGCGGCAGCAGGACTGGCCCACGGCGTCCAGCGGTACGAATGTCCTCGGCGAGCGAGAACAGAATCGGATCGTTATCCTGGAGCCTGGCGGTATTCAGGGTTTCGTTCAAGATGATCGGAAGAATGGTGCCTTCCGGAATCATCACTTCCGTCATCGGCGCCGACAACAAAACGGCTAATAAACCTCCGAACAACATAGACCCTCCTTAAATGGGGCGTTTACCCTGACTCAAAAAGTGGGGAATCGGGAATCGGAGATTGGACGAATCCTGCATTGCTAAACCGAAATCCCGAAATCTCAAATCGGACGAAATTCGGGGTCAGGCGCGTAAAGCTGATAAAACAAGCGCCAGACCCCATTAACGAAAGGGGTCTGGCGCTTGTTTTATCAGCTTTACGCGCCTGACCCCGAATTTCGTCCATTTTGAGATTTCGGGATTTCGGTTTAGCAATGCAGGATTCGTCCAATTTCCGATTCCCCACTTTTTGAGTCGGTAAATGCCCTTAATGGCGACGTTATTCTTACGGGCCTCTACCAACGGCGGCCGTGATTCCGGGTATCGCGGTATTTCCGGTCGCGATACCGGTCATAGTCATCGTAGTAGTAGTAATTATTTGTTGCGCGACGCGAATTCAAAATGGCAGCCGCCGCGATTCTTCCTGCGGCTTCGATAGTGGCTCTTCCGAGCACCACGGATGACGGATAGACGGGCGCTACGACGACCGGCCGGGGCGACGCGTATACGACCGTCGGCGCGGGTTCCTGGTAGATCACCGTCGGGGGACGTTGATAGACGATAGTGGCAGGCGCCTGCTGATAAACGACTGTCGGCTGCGCTTGCGGGTAGACAACGACCTGCGGCGCCTGTGGATATACCACGGCAGGCGAATGTTGCTGAAACGGTGGCGAAACCGGCGCGGGAGCTGGTGCTGGAGCCGGGGCGACCTGAGGTTGAGTCGGGGGCACGGCGTTGAGCAGCCATACGCCTGTTGTCTGCTCGTAGCAAGCCCAGCCCTGAGAGCTGCCATCGGCTGTCGTGTAATGCTGCGGCATCGGACAGCTGAAACTCTGGACCCCGCCGCCTGCCGTCACATAAGCCCCACTGGCCATCTGTCCATTCACAATGATCTGTTGCGGGATTCGATTTTGCATCGCCTGTGTCTGCGAAAAACCCTGCGAAGGGGACAGCGTCAACACCGTGATTAAGCCCAAGAACAATACCCTGTCTCGCATTAGCTCCTCCTGATACGGCTATTTAGACCACAGCTTCGCAGAAGGTCGCGGTTAAAAAATGTAACAGCCCTTTCGAGTCCTTCCGCGTCTATGGGTGTGGATAAATCGGATATGAATCATCACCTGCTTTTGATTAGAGACGACGTTGATTCGATCCGACAGTTACAGGAGGCGCTTCGCAGTCGGGGCTACACCGTCGCTACAGCTTCAAAGTTTGAGTTCGTCACCGATCCCGATTTTGCAAACAACTTCGACCTTATTGTGATCGACCATTCCGAGCCCCGAATCATCGCGATGGACATTTGCGCTGAGCTGCGACAGCGCGAGATCGAAGCGCCGATCGTGGTGCTTTCGTCAAGGGATCAGGTCCAACACCGGGTCGCAGTTTTCAGAGCCGGTGCGGACGACTGTCTGATCAAGCCGGTCGACCTCGATGAACTGCAGGTGCGGATCGAGTCGCTGCTGAAACGGGCGCTCCGCCACAACAAGCAGGAGATTTCGTCTTATGAGTTCGCGGGGCGGAGCGTGAATTTCGGCCAGTGCGAATTGCTCCGTAACGGATTCCGTGTAGAGCTTTCCGAGCGCGAGACGCGGCTGCTCCGCTACCTTGTTCAGAACCGAGGCAAGACCATCTCTCGAAGCGCTTTGCTACAACACGTCTGGGGATACCATCGTGCACCTTTGACCCGCACCGTGGATGTTCACATCCTTCGGCTGCGGCACAAGATTGAAGACGATCCGAGAGATCCGCGATTCATCGTTACTGTTCCGGGTTTCGGCTACCGTTTCGACGGTTAGGCCGCTCCCTGGAATCCAGAACGTTCAAAGCCGAACGAGCTCGATAGGTCCGACTCATCGGATGATGCGTTTGAAACGAGTCTGCAACTTGCCCAGGAAGCCCTCGATATTCTGCGCACTAGTCTAAATGATAGCCCACAACCCTCGGCGCTACCGCGGAACTTGTCTGCGTCAGGACTGACATAGACTGCTCTCATTTGAATTAGGTGAACGATACGCCTGACCCCGAATTCGACCGCCTGCAAATAAAAACGCCGCGGACATTAGCCCGCGGCGTTGTTCGCAAATTGCGCTGCTGATCTAGAAGTTCATCTGCAAACCAAGACGAAGCATTCTGGGACTCAGAATCGCGCTGGGATTCATGTAAGCATTGGCGCCGCTACCGGTGAGGTTCGTACTTCTCGAGACGACGGTGTCGGCGTTCATTAAGTTGAAGAACTCCATCTTCGGAGACAGCCTCAATCCTTTTTCCGAAATTCGGAATTCCCTGCCAATCGAAAGGTCTAACATTCGGACGTCCGGCTTGGAAGTCGCGCCACGGATGTTGACGCTGGTTCCAAAAGTAGCGGCCGTGAGGGACGGAACGCAGAAGGTGACAGTTGCCGAGCAAGCCCTCTGGATCGTGTACGATGATTGCTCCGGGGTGCCGTCAAAATGCTGGAAGTTGCCGGCAAGTTCGAAGCCGAATGGCGCCTGATAAATGGCCGACATTTTGAACGTCACCGGCGTGTTGTTGGAAGCCGGACCACCTGTGAACTGATTCAGGTTCGGATTGTCGGTTCTGAAGGGTTCCCTCACCTGATTGGAATTGAAGCTCAACCCTGAAGAAATCATCCATCGGTTGCTCATCCGTTTGCTGACCGTAAAGTCCGCGCCATTGAAGTACGAACCGCGGTCGGAGTGGTTTGCCGTTTTCTGACACTTCCCAACACCCGTACATGTCTGGAGAGTCTGAGACGCGGCTTTGATGTTGTAAATGGTCACTGGCGTGGCGGGGAAACTTCCGCCTTCATATGCGGTTTGTGGAATTGTGACATCGATCCGATCATAGTTGGCGGCGCTCATCGCGATATTCTCGCTGCCCAACGTGCGCCAACCGTCGCGACGGAAATAAGTACCGGACACCACAAAACCACCAGGTAGTTCGCGCTGCATCCCCAGCGAGAATTCGACGCTGTAGGGTCGCTTCAAGTCTGGATCGTAGAAGTTGTTCGAGTTGAAATTCCAGCCCGTACCATTGGAGGTCGTTCTGGTTGCGAAGTTGTAAGCGATTTCATTCGGCTGTGGCTTGCCATCCGTATTGGCATCGCTCCAGTTAACCGCGTTGGACGCCGTGCCATAAGGATTCACAAGGCTCGGATAACCGGAGGCGAGTCCCTCGTGATACACATTGGCCGATCCCTTAATCGCGGTGCGACCGTCTCCAAACACGTCGTAGACGAAGCCAAAGCGCGGCGCCGTGCTGAACAAATTCGGAATCTCAGGGCTTTTGATTTCTTTAAAACACTGCCCGGGGACGAAAGGGGTATCCGGTTGGCACTGCGCCGGATTCCAGGCGCTGAGTTGATCGAACCGCAGACCGAAGTTCAGTGTCAACCTGCGAGTCACATTCCATTTGTCCTGCACGAAGAAGCCGTGCTCCTGCAGGAAGATTTTTGAATCGGCTGGGTAGTTGTAAAGGGTTACCTGGTTCCCAACACCGTTGTTGAAGCGAGCGGAGAACGGACCCGGCAGAGGCGCTTTGGTTGGATCGACCAGCGACCATGTCTTGCTTCTGAGCATGATCCGGCTGAACTGATAACCGGCTTTGATTTCGTGAGCGCCGGCGAAATAGCTCAGGTTGAAATTGGAAGCAACTCGATACTGTGGCTGGCTGCTGTAGCTGGTATTCATCACCGTCGATGCGCCGGTGGCTTGATCGGTTATGGGGAAAAGTCCCCGAGCCGCCGCCGCTTCCGCTTCCGGTTTCGGCAGGTATGGACTCGGCCCGACCTGAAGACTGACGCCGAGATCGGTCACGATTCGAGACGACACGGTGTTGGTCAATTTCAACTGATGAATATCCGCCCACTGATCCTGGAACCGGGAAGCCGCGTCTTCCTGGAAATCCGCGGTACGCCGGTGATAGCGATACTTCAGATTGCGGCTATAGGTGTAGTGCATCTGGCTGCTTTTCGCCAGTTGATAGGACAACTTGATGGTTCCGTTGATGATGCGGTTATCGTCAAGACCCTGCGTCCCGTTCGGGTTGTAAGCGCCCAGGACGTACTGGTTCAGTGACGAGATCTTGTACGTGCTCGTAAACCAGAATTTATCTCTGACAACAGGTCCGGACAGGCTTGCCGCAGTGTCGAAGAGGCTGATAATCTGCTGGCCCGGCTTGATATTCGGATTTGCGGCCAACACAGAGGCAGGAATCTGCTTGATCAGGTTCGTTCTCAAAGCCGGTGACATGTTGTCGGACTGCATGCCTTCGTTTGTGCCGGTGAACATGAACGACCCATGGAACGCATTGCTCCCCGTCTTCGTTACCATGTTCATGACCACGCCACCCTGCCTGTTCTCGGCAGAGATGTTTCCAACCTGGTAATTGATCTCCTCGAACATGTTGGGATCAAAATAAACCATGACCGTTCCAGCGCCGCCTGCCCATGCGACGTCCAGACCGTCAACGGCATACTTGTTGTCGGTGCCGGAGCTGCCGTGAACGGTCGGTGTGTATTGCTGGAAGGACTGGTTCCCTCCGACGTCAAACGTCGTTACGACGACGCCGGGAACCGTACGGCCGATCGACCACAGATCGTGGCCGGTGGGCAGTTTGTCCAACGTCGCCCGGTCCAGCACAGCCTGGTTCAATGCCGTGCTCGTGTCGAGCAAGGGCGATTCACCGGTAACCGTCACTGCGTCGGTGACCTCACCAACCTGCAATTGCAGGTCTGCGCGAACGGTGACGTCCGCATTCACCGTGAGGTTTTCAAGCTGCGCCGGCCGGAAGCCCGGCAGTTCGGCTTTCACGCTATATTTTCCAGGCACGAGTCGCGAGAACTGATAAGTGCCGCGTTCAGTCGTTATGCTTTGTTGATTACCGCCAATGACTCCAGGGTTGGAAAGAGTCACGGTAACGCCCGGGATGATAGCTCCCGATGCGTCCATAACGGTTCCGCCGATGCTTCCCGTGGACAATTGCGCGAATGCCGCGGTGGTTAAACACAGGGAAAGCACCACGAAAAGGCCTATTCTGGTAGCCCTCATTTCAAATCCTCCAATCTATTCCCACTGATTAGTACGCATTTTCTAGTTCGGAGTCCTTACCCGAGAAGTCGTCGCCATCGCCTTCTTGCGACCGGCGCCACTCTCGGTTTGGGGGTGAGGAACTCTTCTTATTTCAACCGTCTCAGTCTGTAGTTGGCTGTAAGTTACAACCGAATCACTAATCGATCAACAAAAACTGCATACAGTATCCGGAAATTCTTCCCGATCGATCGCATTCGGGCGCTAAAGCCTCGGAATCATTTATACTTCCCCGCCATGAAAAGTCCGCTGAACTGGCTGTTGCTGGCCATTCCAATCGCGATCGGCCTCGAAGTGATGCATGCCGACCCCCTGTACATCTTTATTTCCTCCGGCATCGCCATCATTCCCGTCGCCGGGTGGATGGGCCGGGCCACGGAATGGATGTCGGAGCACCTGGGATCGGGAATCGGCGGGCTGCTCAACGCTACTTTCGGAAATGCGGCCGAACTCATCATCGCGATCATCGCGCTCAGGGCGGGACTGCACGAAATCGTTAAAGCCTCAATTACCGGCTCGATCATCGGCAATATCCTTCTGGTCCTCGGGCTGGCTTTTGTCACCGGTGGTGTCAAGTACCCCAAACTGAAGTTCAACCAGACAGCCGCCTCGCTATCAACAACTCTTCTGGCCCTCAGCGCGATCGCCCTGATCGTGCCGGGACTGTTTCATGCCCTAACGGGCGCTGGCCGCGAGTCGGTCGAACGGACACTCAGTCTGGAAATTTCGGTGGTGCTGACGGTGACCTACATATTGAGTCTGGTGTTTGCCCTGTATACGCACAAACACTTATATGTGGGCGAAGCAGACGCGGAAGCAGACCAGGCGCTGGGATTGCATCATGTGCCGCTATGGAAAGCAACCGCCATTCTCTTCATCTCGACCGCCATCGTTGCAGTGCTAGCCGAGTTTCTGGTTGGTGCCGTCGAGCACACGGCGCAACGTCTGGGCATGTCCGACATCTTCGTCGGTGTTTTCGTCGTCGCGCTGGTTGGAAACGCGGCCGAACATAGCACCGCAATATTGGTGGCGAGAAAGAACAAAATGGACCTGGCGTTCCAAATTGCCGTCGGTTCAAGTCTGCAGATTGCGTTGCTGGTGGCTCCGGTGCTGGTCTTTATGAGTTACCTTTTCGGCAATCCGCTCGACCTGCTTTTCACGCCATTCGAAATAGCCGCAGTTGCTTTATCGATCGGCGTAGTGAACCTCATTGCGCTTGATGGCGAATCCAACTGGATGGAGGGCGTCCTTCTGCTGGCGGTTTACATCATCCTCGGAATGGCGTTTTACACGTTGCAGGCATAACAAAAAACAGATCTGACAAATCCGCAAATCCGCCAATCCCAAATCCCAATCCGAGGGAAACGCAGCGGTCAAGGTTCCCCTCGGATTGGGATTTGCGGATTTGGGATTTGCGGATTTGTCAGATCTGTTTTCTACACACCCTACTTCACGGGTGTCCTGATGGTCCCTATTCCCTCGATCTCCGCTGTAATGACATCACCGCGCTTCAAAAACACCGGTGGCTTCCGGCCGTTTCCAACGCCTTCCGGCGTACCTGTGGCGATGATGTCGCCTGGCTCGAGCGTCTGGACGGAGGTGATGAACCGTACAAGTTCCTTCACGTTGTGCACCATATATGACGTATTCGACTCCTGCATAACCTGTCCATTCACGGCGAGTTTCAAACCCGTATTCTGATAGGTCTTCAGGAATTCCTTCGGGATGATGAACGCGCCCATGGGGGCAAAGCCATCGCGACTCTTCCCGCTGAACCAATCGGCGTTGAATAGAGGTTCTTTCCTCGTCTGGCCGGCACGATCGGAAATATCGAGGAAGAGACCGAAGCCCCACAGATAGTCCTCCGCAGACTCGACTCTCACATTGGTCGCTTTCTTGCCGATGATGGCGGCAAGTTCAATCTCCCAGTCAATGCGGTCGCGACCTTCCGGAATAACGACAGGACCCCCGGGAGCATTCAGTGTCGCCTTCGGCGATTTCGCGAAGACAAAGGGAGCGTCTTTGTTGTAGTCGGCGGCAAGGTTACGGTTCATCTCGAGGCCATGGGCCCGGTAGTTCACCGCGACCGCGATGATGTTCCACGGATACAGGAGAGGCGCCATAAATCGGGAGCTTTCAGCAGTGGCGCCGAAGTCGGCGTTGTTGGAAGCAAGGAAGTTCGCGATCTGGTACAGACGCGCCCGGAGCCGATCGTATTGCTCGATGATCTGAATGTTACTGGTTGGAAACTCGATCGCCGGCAGCCGCGCCTGACTTGCGACGAACTGGTTCGCGCGCTGCAGATCATAAACGCGATCCTTCACCACGATCGCAGGTTTGCCATTCGTGGCCCCTTCCAGATTAGCGAGCTTGAATGGCGTGTCCGGCCGGTCGGACAAAGGCGGCCGATTCTGAACGGCCAACAGAACCGCCGTGGTCAAAACAGTCAGCACCAGGATAGTTTTCACAGACGCCTTCATAAGATCCCCTCCAGCGCGAATAGTTTACAATCGAACTATAAATCCACGGGGGTTCTAAAAGTTATGACCACGCGCATCCGCTTTAGCATCATCATCGCGATTTTGCTCACAGTCGGCCTCGCCGCGATTCTGGTAGCTCAGCAACGTGGCGCAATGACGCCGGAACAGGCGCAACGACGTTTGGACATCGAGAAGGAATTGCAGTCGATCGCAATCGTGGACCGGAAGGTCATGATGCCGATGCGCGACGGTGTTCGCCTCGCCACCGATGTTTATCGTCCCAGGGATGCCTCGAAAAAAGTCGGCACGATCTTCGTCCGCACACCTTACAACTTCAACTTTTGGGATGTTCGCAATGGAGTCCCGTCCGATATGACGACGGCGTTGAACGCCGTAAAACGCGGCTACGCATATATCGTCCAGAACGAACGCGGTCATTACTTTTCGGAAGGCAACTACGACATTCTCGGCACGCGACCCGATGGTGTGGAAGCATTAGCTTGGATTTCAAAGCAGGCGTGGTCGAACGGAAAAGTCGGAACGACGGGCTGTTCCTCCACTGCCGAATGGCAGATGGGTGTCGCCGCGATGGGTAATCCCGCCTTTGCCGCCATGAACGTTCAAGGGTTCGGCGCGGGAGTCGGACGTGTCGGCCCTTATTATGAGCAGGGCAATTGGTATCGGGGCGGCGCATTCCAAATGCTCTTTGCGACGTGGATTTATGGCGAACAGAATCAGATGCGTCCCACATTCCCGCCCACGGCGACGCAGTCGGACTTGATCTGGGCAGCGAAATCCTTTGACCTTGTTCCCCAGCTCGCCCGAGTGGATTGGTCGAAGGCGCTCTGGCACCTGCCCGTTCAGGACATTCTCAAGGCCGTCAATGGACCGAAAGGAATCTATGCAGATGCGATGGAGGTCGAGACGGGCGGGAGAATGATCCAAAGAACGCCCAATGACCCAGCCTGGTACAAAGGCGGCCTGGTTCACGACAACATGCGCATCAACGTTCCCGGCCTTTGGTTCATGTCGTGGTACGACGTTTCAGTGGGTCCGAACCTCGAACTCTACAATCACGTCCGGAAGACTGCGCGGCCGGAAATCGCGAATCAGCAGTGGGCTGTCGTGGCGCCGACCTTGCATTGCGCTTACACACGCAGCGGGGAAAACCTGGTCGTCGGCGAGCGCAATATGGGTGACGCACGATACCCGTATACGGAACTGGTCGATTCTTTCTTCGATCGCTTCGTCAGAAGTGATGCCTCGGTACCCAAACTCGACGCGCAGGCCAAGGTCACCTACTACACGATGGGATTGAACAAATGGCAAACGTCAGCAACATGGCCTCCTCAAGGAGCGCAACCGATGACGCTCTATCTCTCAAGCGGCGGCAAAGCGAACACACTGAACGGCGACGGAAAACTGATGCCTGCCGCGCCGGCCTCCGATGCTCCGGATCGGTTCACCTATGATCCGATGAATCCCGTGACGTCGTATGGTGGAAACGTTTGCTGTACCGGTACCGCCGTCACCGGTGGAGCCTGGGACCAACAGAAAATGGAAGCACGCGAGGACATACTGGTCTATACGACCGAACCGTTCACGGAGGGAGTCGAGATCAGCGGTCCGATCGCGCCCACACTGTATGTATCTTCCGACGCGAAGGACACCGACTTCACGGTAAAGGTGATCGATGTTTATCCCGACGGTCGCGCATATAACCTGGATGAATCGATCCAGCGGATGCGCTATCGCGACGGCTATGACAAGCCTTTGGTGTGGATGGAACCCGGAAAGGTCTACAAGGTGTCGTTACAGCCTTTGACGACCAGTAACTACTTTGCACCCGGCCACCGGCTCAGGATCGAAGTTTCGAGCAGTAACTTTCCGCGCTTCGACCGCAACCTCAATACAGGCGGGAAAAACTTTGACGAGGTGAAAGGCGTCGTCGCGCATAACGCGGTTCATCATTCGCGCCAGTATCCGTCGCAGATCACGGTGACTGTGGTTAAACGATAGCGTTCAAGGGAAATTTCAAGATTGAACGAATCCTGCATCTCAAAACCGAAATCCCGAAATCTTGAATTGGACGAAATTCGGGGTCAGGCACGTAAAGCTGATAAAACACGTGCCTGACCCCGAGTTTCGTCCAATTCAAGATTTCGGGATTTCGGTTTTGAGATGCAGGATTCGTTCAATCTCGAAATTTCCCTTGCCTGATCAATTCTCCAGCAGCTTTCCCGAAACGATGATCTCCACCGCCCCACTCGGGCCCGGAACCGAGTAAACGGGCACTCCCTCATTGCGGAAAAAGTCGCGCACGGCGTCCGCCCTTCGAGACGATCCCTGGATATCCAGACGGATATCGGGATGAGCCAGGACGAGACCCGCCATTCGCAGGAGTTTATCGCGAGTGTCTCGTCGCAATGCGCCGTTGCCGGACTCGAAAAGCCCATCAGACAACACAATCTCCAGGCTATTCCCGGTGTCGTTCGTTCTAAAGACACGACTCAATTGCTGAATGAACTGATCCCGAAGATCAATGCGCTCGAATGCAATTCGTCTCGCATCCTCGTCGGCAGCAAACTTTTTGGCAAGGAGTCGAGCGTCTTCGGCGTTTTGAACGGCTTCACGAGCCATCATCGACACCAATTTGTTATCCGCATGGCGAACAAAAAAATCTTCAGCGGAATCCAGTTTGGCGCGCGTTTTTGCCAGGGCCTCGGCGGCATAGGTACCGGCGCCCAGCCATTCTGCGATTCGTATAGCATTGCGCGCCTGTTGCAGATCCAAAGGCAGAGAATCATCGATCCGCTCCGGCTTCAAATGCGCCGGCATCCTGTCGAATGCGAACTGGTTGGGCTCGAGAAGTTCGTATTTGGCGGAGATCGCCTCTACCGTGCCTTTAGTCTCCGGTCGCACGTAGTTTTCGAGGACCACTCGATCGCTCGGCTGGCTCACCGCGAAGTAAGGTTCGGCGGTAACGACCATGCCAAAGGCCTGCAATTCCGTCGTCACATCTAATTTGCTCTTGGTTCCTTTAAGGACCACCTCACCGAGATTCTGGGAGCGGCCCTGCGGAGTAATTCCCCACATCACGTACGTCAGATATTGCGGACCATAGCGCCGCGCGGGAATCATGTCGTCAAATTCCACTTCGATCTCCGTGTAGCCTTGCTTGCCTTCCACCTTGGCCTCGCCACGGGCGCCGGGTTGAAGATGGGTCCCGCGAAACCCTACCGTCGTCGAACCGCTTCGATGTCGATAGTTGATCGCCTTGGCCAGGCGCTCTACGACGTCGACGCGGAGTTTGTATGGCGGTTGCTGTGCATTCACGGTCGGCTGAAACAGCAGTAAGAGGCAAAGACACGCGACAACGAATCTCATGACGTCTCCTTAAGCGGATATTGTGACTGAGATGGCAAGAACCGCCGTTTGGTTGGCACTGCGTAAAAAGTAAAAAGGAATTTGGGGTCAGGCACGTAGAACTGATAAAGCAAGTGCCAGACCCCGAATTCCTTTTTGCGCCTCTTGTGCTTCTTGTGGTTACTTCCTACGCGGTGCACCTCACATGATAGGATTCGGCGCATGCTCAAAACACTCATCCTTCTAGCCAGTTTCTTTCTTGCTCAGGCGCCTCCGGCGCCACAGGGAAACGTCCTTCGCGGAGAGTACGGCCGATACCGGGCGAACAATGACCTTCTCTTCTACCATCTCGATGTTCGGGTGGACCCGGAGAAGAAGTCTCTCAGCGGAAGGAACACCATCCGCTTCAAGATGCTTAAGGATGACACTCGCATTCAACTCGAACTGGTTCCGAACCTCAACGTGGACAAGATTCTTCTGGGCTCGACCCCGTTGAAGTACGCGCGCGAAATGAGCGCTGTGTTCGTGGATTTTCCCGAGACTTTGAAGGCGGGCCGCACCTATTCGATCGATTTCCATTATTCCGGTATTCCCCAGGAAACCGGCAGATTCGGCGGCTTCACGTTCAGGAAGGACCCGGCGGGCCGTCATTGGATCAATACGTCGTGCGAGGGCCCCGGCGCGAGCGTCTGGTGGCCGAACAAGGATCAGTGGCGGGATGAAGTCCAGAACATGGAAATCAGCGTCTCGATTCCGAACGACCTTATCGATGTATCGAACGGAAGGTTCGTCAAGAAAACCGATCTGGGCGACGGCTACGCGCGCTGGGATTGGGATGTAAACTACCCGATCAACTCCTACAACGTTTCCCTCAACATCGGCCACTACGCTCACTTCACCGATCGCGCTGGTGATATGACGCTCGATTTTTATGTGCTGCCCGAAAACCTCGAAAAGGCCAGGAAACAGTTCGCCCAGGCGAAGGGAATGATTGAAGCCTTCGAAAAATACTTTGGCGAGTACCCATTTAAAAAGGATGGCTACAAGTTAATCGAAGTCCCCTACTCCGGAATGGAACACCAAAGCGCAGTCACGTACGGCAACCGGTTCGCGAACGGCTATCTGGAACGAGACTGGACAGGCGTGGGAGTCAGTCCCAAATTCGACTTCATCATCATCCACGAGAGCGCGCACGAATGGTTCGGCAACGCGGTTTCGGCTGCCGACGTCTCGGACATGTGGATTCAGGAAGGGTGGGCAACCTATCTGGAGAGTCTCTACGTCGAGCACATCTTCGGATACGACGACGCGCTGAAGTACACCAACGGATACAAGTCCAAGGTTCAGAATCGCCAGCCGATCATCACGATGCGCGGAATTCATCAAACGCCGCCACAGGACATGTATTTCAAGGGAACGTTGTTCATCAATACGCTTCGCAACGTCGTAAATGACGATCTGAAGTGGTGGAAGCTGATACGCGACATGTACCAGCGGTTCAAGTACCAGAACATCATGACCGAGGAAATGGTCCAGTTCTTTAATCAGAGGACCGGCATGAATCTCACGCCAATCTTCGATCAGTATCTGCGGCACATTGCCCTGCCGACTCTCGACCTCACGTTCCAATCGGACGGCATCGTTTCCTATCGATGGACGGCGGACGAGAAAGCATTTGCGATGCCTGTAAGGGTGGGCAAAGCGGGACAGTGGCAGATCATTCAACCGACTACAGAATGGAAGACGATGAAAACGTCGCTGGGGAAGGATGAATTCGGAGTTGCGACAGATCTGTACTACGTCAACGTGAACAAACAATGAATTCGGGGTCTGGCACTTGCTTTATCAGTCTTACGTGCCTGACCCCGAATTCACGGTAACTACGCGCCAGCCGCGGCCGATGTCTTCGCGCCCGTAAAGATTTCTTTGAACGCGACCATAAACTTCGCCATCTCTTCCGCGGTTCCGACGGAAACCCGGAGGTGCTGGGTCATCGGCGGGAAAGGACGCCCGACGATGATGTTCTTCTTCCGGAAATCCTCGATGACGCCGGTCGGGCCCGTTACGTCCCTCTTCACGCTGAGCATGAAGAAATTCGCGTCGGACGGAAGACTGTCGTAACCCAGACTTTTCAGCTCGGCAATTGTCTTGTTCCGAATCTCGCTGTTGAGCCGTTTGACTTTCTCCTGGGTGACGGTGTCCTTCAATACGGTCGCGCCGGCAAATCGGACGGCAACGTTGATGCTGCCGGTTTGGAATCTGCGCATTTCGGCAAGCAGATCCGGCCGTGCCAGTGCATAACCGAGGCGCATCGCAGCCAGACCGCCGATCTTCGAGAATGTTCGAGCGACGATAACGGATCTGCCTTCGAGGATATAGGGAACCGCCGTTGCATAGCTCGAGCTGTCCACGAAGTGGTGATAGGCCTCGTCAATCAGGACCGGGATGTCTTCCGGAATGCCATCGAGGAGTTGTTTGATCTCCTGTTGAGGAATAATCATGCCGGTCGGGTTGTTGGGGTTGCAAACGTAGACGAGACCGACATCGCGGTAGTTGCGTTTCACGGCCTTGATGAGCGCCGGGATATCCTGCCGGTAGTCCGGCAACAATGGGACACGGATCGACGACGCCTTAATGGTCGTCGCCTGACCGAACACATCGTTATAGGTCGGCTCGACGCCAACAACTTTCTTTCCGGGATCGATCAGAAACGCGGTTCCCGCGAGCGTCAGGATTTCGCCCGAACCCGAGCTCATCAGGATGTTCTCTCGCTTGATGCCGGGATGATAGGCAAGCATCGCATCATTCAAGCCATTGTCCGGAGTGCCGTACAGATGACCGTACTTGAACGAATCGATCATCGCCTTCTGAACCGTTTCCGAGATTCCATACGGATTCTCGTTATTGCTCAGTTTCGTCATCGGTACCGCCGGAGCTGCGCCGCGGGCGCCAGCGGCTCCTGCCGCTCCCCGCTGTCCACCGCCTCTGGCCTGTGCCAGGAATTCACCCTCGGTTATGCCCACATAACCCAGTGCCGCGGCCAATCCGCCCATAAAATTTCGCCGGGAAACAGTCTTAAGGTCCATAGGTCCTCCGATTTAAGGTTCGGTGCATTGTATCTTTGGGCATTCCGAAAGTCACATGTTATTGGGCTCGCCCAGGGAATCTGACAAATCCACAAATCCCAAATCCCAATCCGAGGGAAATGGTGGTCAAGTCATTCTTCTCGGATTGGGATTTGGGATTAGCGGATTTGTGGATTTGTCAGATTCCCCGTTCCCTTTCCTGGCGGTAGTAGCGACCGGTCTTGGAATAAAACGGAAGATTCGTTGCAAGCGGTGCGTCTAAACTCTGAGAACAATCCAAAGTTCTCAGAAAGAGCAGGTTTTGCAATGAAGAAGCGCTTAGCTTTGTCCCTCCTCTTGTTCTTCGCTGCCGTCGGCCTGATCACTCTGGAACTCCGTGCCAGCGATCCCGTGGGCATTTACGCGGTGATCGAAAAAGTAGTGTTTGAACCCAGCGACACCGCACCACAACGCATTCAGGTTTGGGGCGCATTCGCCGTTTCCGACGCGAGACCCGGCGACTACTATCAAAAACCTCAGAAAGGGTATCTCTACTTCAGACTCCCTCCGGGACGTGAAGCGTCTGCCCTTAAGGAGTGGGCCGACCTGAAAGCGGTTTCGGGCACCGGCCAGGCGATCGGCTTCGGCGGCAAGTACAGCATGAGAATCCGATTGCG
>Ga0137427_10000181_pt1 | contig 34508 bp, 31 predicted proteins | sample EasRivERMZT700_2_FD_102309 | JGI IMG/M metagenome (GOLD analysis project Ga0137427, IMG submission 102309) | Soil microbial communities from meander-bound floodplain in the East River, Colorado, USA - East River MetaG ERMZT700_2 | ecosystem: Environmental > Terrestrial > Soil > Floodplain ...
AACTGTTTCGCGTCGCGGGCGAATGCCCCGACTGCGATTGGGTGACGCTCGTCCCGTTCGATCCCGTCCAGTCGCGCTGATCCGTTAACCTCGCCCCTCTCCCCGCGTAATACCCGCCATGCGCTGGCTCCCGATCAGAGCTCTGCTCAAACGCCCCGGCATGTCCGCGCTCGCGATTGTCGCGCTCGCGCTCGGCATCGGCCTCACGACGACGATGTTCGGCATCGTCAACGGCGTGATCCTGCGGGGGCTTCCCTTTGACCGAGCCGATCGCATTCTGGCGGTCGGTGACTACCCCAGGAAGGCGGCCGGCCCGCCGCGGCCGCGCGGGCTGGGCGTCGCGGACTATCTCGACGTCGCCAAGACGCAGCGATCGTTCGAGGAGCTAGGCGCTTCGTCGCAATACGAAGACCGCGGCGATCTGGTCGGGCCCGACGGAATCCCTCTGCGTTACGAAGCGGCGCGCCTCTCGGCCAACGCGCTCCACGTCCTGCGCGTTCAGCCGATCGTCGGTCGTGGCTTCACGGAAGCGGACGCGCTGCCGGGCACTGAGAGAACGGACAGAGTCGTCCTGATTGGCGAAGCGGTCTGGACCGCGCAGTTCCAGCGCGACCCGAACATCGTCGGCAAAGTCATCCGCGCGAATCGTGAGCCGGCGACCATCATCGGCGTCCTGCCGGCGTCGTTCGGATTTCCGGAGCACGAGCGCGTCTGGTTTCCGCTGCCGTTCCCCGCCGCCGCGGACCGAACGCCGCGGGGCGAGCCCATCGAGGTGTTCGGGCGACTGCGCGATGGCGTGTCGATCTCGCAAGCGAATGCCGAGCTCGCTGCCATCGCGGCGGGACTCGAAGCGGCACATCCGGAGAATAAGGAGCGCGGAATCGGTGCCGTCCCTTACCTCGAGCGTCATCTCCCCCAACGCATCAGGGCCACGTTCTGGACGATGCTCGCGGCGGTGTTCGGGGTGTTGCTCATCGCGTGCGTGAACGTCGCCAACCTGCAACTGGCGCGCGCGGCCGATCGCACGCGCGAAGTCGCGATTCGCCTGGCGCTCGGCGCCGGCCGCGGGCGCGTCGTCCGAGGCTTGCTCTTCGAGGGTCTGCTGCTTGCGGCGGCCGGTGCAATCGCTGGCGTCATCATCGCGAGAGTTGGTCTCGCGCTCGTCTGGCGCAGCATCGCCGACCCGACGATGCCCTTCTGGATCCGATTCGACATCGACGCCCGGGTGCTCTTCTTCACCACCGCGCTGATGGTCTTCGCCGCCGTCGCGAGTTCGCTCATCCCCGCGCTGCGCGCGACTCGTGCGACGCCGAACGATGTACTAAAGGATGAGGGCCGCGGTGCGACGAGTCTGCGCCTCGGCCGTTTCAGCCGAGCGCTCGTCGTCGTGCAGATCGCGTTGTCGTTCGGACTCCTGATGACGTCAGGTCTCGTGATCAAGAGCATCATGAACACGAGCGTCGCGTCGATCCCATTCAGGACGGACGTCCTCACCGCCCGGCTCGACCTCACCGGGCCCGCCTACCAGAGCGACGACGCGCTCCGGCAGGTACTCGATCGGATCCAGCAGCGGGCCGCAGCTGTCCCGGGGGTCTCGTCGGTGACGTTCGCGAACGGCCTGCCGGGTGGCGCGATGGAGTCGATCGAAATCGACGGGCAGCCCAAGCCCATGGAGGCCGGGTCTTCAGACCCGGCCCGATCCGAGATTCTCGCGGTCGCGCCGAATTATCTCAATGTGATGCAGTTGCCGGTCACGACTGGACGCGGGCTTCTTCAGTCGGATCGCGCCGGCAGCGAGCTCGTCGCGCTCGTCAGCGCCGACTTCGTCGCGCGGTATTTCTCGAACGTCCCAAATGATTCACCGATCGGCAAGCGCTTCCGCATCGGGCGCGTCCGTCCCGGATCTCCGCCACCGCCATGGCGAACGATCGTCGGCACGATTCCGGCGTTAGCCAATCTCTCCGGCAACACGCGCGAGTACGAGGCCGTTGCGATGGTGCCGCTCGGCCAGCGCCTGACTCGCGTGGTGGACATGGTCGTCGCGAGCGCCAATGAAAAAGACACGGGCGCAGCGGCATACACGCTCCGGCGCCTGGTCGCGGACATCGACGACACGATCGTGGTCGATCGTCTGACGACGGTGGCGGGACGGTACGAGGAGCGTGTCTGGGTGTACCGGGCCTTTGGCGGTTTGTTCTCGGCGTTCGGTGTGGCGGCGCTACTGCTCGCCAGCGCAGGCCTGTATGGCGTCATGGCGTTCGCCGTCCGCCGGCGGACTGCTGAAATCGGCATCCGCATGGCGCTCGGCGCCGATCGGTCGCGCATCCGTCGCATGATTCTGCGGCAGGGCGTAGTGCTGCTCGCCAGCGGCGTCGCGTTGGGCGCGGGGCTCGGCGCGTTGCTGAGCACGCAGCTCACGCAGCTGTTCTACAAGGTGAAGCCATTCGACCCGCCGGTGCTGCTGCTCACGTGTGGGGTCCTTGTTGCGGCTGGCCTCGCGGCGTCGCTTATTCCTGCACGGTACGCGGCGAGGATGGATCCGCTGCTGGCGTTGAGGAATGAGTGAGGGTCGCGATCCTTCGTAGAATCTGGCGAGGCCTCAGCGGCGCCCAAATCCGATCTGGCGTGGTCGAGCAGCAACGGATGGCGCAATCAGACTTCGAACCGCCTTGATGATCGTCCGCAGCTCGTCGTCATGCCGGCCAACTCGCCGCTCAAGTTCCTTCAATCGCGCAGCCAGCACCGCCTGATTCGCCACCCACGTTCGAAGTCGCAGGAAAGCGCGAACGACGAAGACACTCATCTGAACGGCGGTAGGACTGTTCAGGACGGTTGCGGCCATGATGGCGCCGTGCTCAGTGAACGCGAGGGGTAAGTGCTTGATGTTCTCGCCTCGTTTCAAGATCACAGATTGTGATCTTGAACGCGCCGCGAGGCTGCCCTCGTTTCGGGTCAGCCTCAAGACGAAGTCCCTCGGAAACCGGTTCGCATTCCGCTTGACCGCCTGATTCAAGGCGCGGGTTTCGACGCCGTAAATGCGCGCCAAGTCGGCGGACAGGATCACACGCTGGCCACGGATCGTGATGATCGCGGCATCGATGCCAGGCGGTTCGATGACCACGAAGGTCCTGCATGAGCAAGATTGATGCCCACGACAGGGCGCGCCGACGCAGGAGTATCAGGTGGGCAGTGCAGAAACTGCGTACTCGTCCTCGGCTCACGTCTCAACGCAGCGGCGACCCACGACTTGCGCAGGAGGTGATCGTCTGCTGCGACCATCTGCAAGCTGGCAGGGTTGAGTTACAAGTCAATCACCGTCGTCGCGTGCACCATCCGGTAGCGCTCATCGACGACGCTCACGTTCACGATGGGGATGCCGTCGTGGTCATATCGGCCATGCCCTTCGTGGATGTGGCCGCACACGACGAGCTTCGGTCTCACGCGCTCAATCGCGCTCAGCAACTCATGACTGCCGAGATGTTCGCGTCTACCTCCAGACACCACAATCTCGTCGCCGTATCCGTACGCCGGTGAGTGGGAGACGATGATGTCGGTGCCTGAAGGAATCTGTGCGTAAGTGCCGGCCAACGCAGCGGGCGATGCCATGAAGGCCCACTCGCCGCACCAGGACGACCAGGGCGAGCCCCACACGGTGACTTCTCGCATTGGGGGATTGGGAGATTGGGAGATTTGGAGATTGGGAGATTGGGGGATTTGGAGATTCGGGACGGCTGCTTCCCCAACGAGCACGCGCACCAGCTCGTCGTTAAGAATGACCAGGCGGCTGGTCTCAGCCGTGGCCGGACCGTCACCCGAGAAGTCGCAGTGCTCGCCGCACCAATCGTGATTGCCCCAGACGAGGACGCGATGTCGCGCCGGCGCGGCCGCGAGCCAGGGCCGTGCGTGTTCGTCGAACCAGCGCGCCTGCTGCTCGGGCGCGACCATCCCGTGAAACGAACCGATGCGATCCGGGCACACGTCGCCGCCGACGATGAGGAGGTCGCACGGCGGGATGACAGGCAGATTCCCGTGAAGATCGCTGAGGGCGACGACGCGCATTGGGGGCAGTTTCCGCGAACTTGGCCGCGCCCAGCGCCCGCCTGCCTTACGACGCGATCTCGACCGTGGTGACGTGCGTCTGCGGTGCGGGGACGGGCTTGCCTTGTCGCTTCAGTAAGTCGATGTGCCCGGCGATGGCTTCCTGAATCAGGCGCTGTGTCTCTTCGAGGGTGTCCCCGACCGCGAAGCAGCCGGGAAGATCGGGGACGGTTGCGCCGTAGCTCGTTGGTCCGGTCTCGATGACGACGGCGTATTTCATTTCTGTGCGGCAGGCTCGGAAACTCAGGCAGCTTCCGGCCGGAGTCTGGAAACCGTTCGAGTCTCTTCAGCCGACGCGCGGCCTGACGGACCAACCGCCGAGCGGCCGCCGGGTTGTCGTCGTGGATGAACGCGATCGCTGCCAGCCATCGGGCCTGGCCCAACGGCGTGAACCTGACGCGCACGGTGACGACCTACGACTTGCGCAGCAGCTGTTCGGCTTCCGCCACTACATCGGCGAGGTCGAAGCCTCGGCCCTTGGCAATCTCACGATCGCCCCGCAGCAGAGACATCAGGACCGCCCGCTCGTGCTCGGCACGCTGGAACGCCGCGGCACTGACCATCACCGCCGCCGGACGGCCGCGCTCCGCGATGATAAGCGGCCGTCTGGAAGTCTTTACGCGACGGAGCGCGACGTCAGCATTGCGACGGAAGGCTGCCGCCTGAATCACCTGTTGCGGTCTTCGTGATGGCGGCTTGGACGGCACTGCCAGAATCTTAGCAGGCCGCCGACGTGGGGCGGATGTGAATTGACTGAGTGGTGCGGATTTGAGCATGGACCCAGGAGCTGCAAGCGACGTGCCCGAATTGCGCCCGTGAATCCCGAACGTTTCTCGAGGTCGTTGCAGAATCTGCGGCGTCCTTCGCCGGCCGAGCGTCCGACGCGGCTGCCACCGGCCAGGACGGACGCCAGATCGATCCGTCGCGTCAGCACCAGCGGCACCATCATGCAGTGCAGACGACCGTGGTGATCGCCGTGACCAGCAGCGCGAACGCGCACACGCGCAGGTCGATCGGGATCGTCTCGCCGCGGTGAATGAAGAAGAAGAAGAAGAGGTCGGCTGGCAGCTCCGCGGTCACGATGCGCAGGGCCCCGACGGTCAGCAGCACTCCGAAGGCGCCGGCGGGCACGGCGAGCACGGCGGCTTCGGCGAGCAGCAGCGACCTCCACCCCGGGCCGCATGCGTCCGATCGCGCTGAAGGTCACGGTCACGACTTTGCCGACGACGGCGAGATCGGCGGGAGGCAGCCGTCGCCACGCGGTCGGTCAGCCACCGCCGCGGTCGATCCCCGCATCACGCCTCGACGTCCTTCCCATGGCCGCGATGTCGGAGAAGGCGTTTGCGTTGCGCCGCCAGTCTAACCTCAGGCCTCAGGAGGTCGGCGCCCGAGATCGGGTCCACCTGCGCGCGCGCCCCCGGTCCCTTCGAGAACACGGCGACGAGCTGGTCCGGCGCGGGATACGGCAGGGGCTTCCACAGCTCGGCGTCCGCGATGCTGAAGGTGGTCGTCATGGTGGCGACGCCTAATGCCAGCGTCAAGACCGCAGTCCGGGTAGGACTTCTCAGCCCGGAGACTTCGCAAAGCGAGGAGGAGGTGACGCATGGGGCTCGAGGGGGTTTGACGATGGGGGTGGTGGGGGCGTTAGCGTGACGTGATTGAGCAACGGGATTGTGAGGGTTGGCTAAGGCAGGCCACGCGCGCCGATCCGCCCGGGCGTGTCAGAAACTTTGTGTGTAAGGCGGTTTTGATCTTTGCCGCTGTGGCGGCCGGCTGATCTGTGCCGGCCGCCGCAGCGGCCATCCACGTCGTCATATTACGCCACCGGTCCGTTGAGGAACCGATCCTCGTACAAGATCGCGAATTGATTCATGGCGGCCCGCCAATGATGCGCGGCCTTCGACCATCCGGCCGTGATGTTGCGGAGGGCCAGCCAGATGAGTTTCGTGGCGGCTTCATCCGTCGGGAAGTGGCCGCGCGTCTTGATGATCTTCCGGACGCGCGCATGCACGCTCTCGAGCGCGTTGGTGGTGTAGAGCACGCGACGCACCTCGGGCGGAAAGGCGAAGAACGGGATGACGTGCTCCCACGCCTGGCGCCACATCTTGACGATCGTCGGAAAGCGCCGTCCCCACTCGCCGGTCGCCAACGCGTCCACCGCGACGGCGGCCGCGTCCGCCGACGCGGCCGTGTAGATCTCGCGCAACGCCTTCGCGAGGGCTTTGCGCTCCTGCCACCCCACCAACTCGAGACTGTTGCGGATCAAGTGCACGAGACAGGTCTGGAGCGTCGTCCGGGGATACCCACGGAGTCAATTTGCTTGGCGTCCGCCCTGATCGCATCGAGCTGGGCCTCGATCAGTTTCGAATCAACCCGAGCACCTTGACCCCGGCACCACTCGACGAGTTGCTCCACTTGGCTCACGCAGTCATCCGCGAACTCACGAGTGCGCTTCCGGATCGATTGAATGATCGTTCGCCCCCAACTCTCCGCCAGCGGCTCAACAAACATCTGGGCGAAGTCGTCCGGCAGGTTGATGTACCGCGCTCCGTGGAAGGTGCCCTCACGACGAACCGAGGCCCTCAAAGTGGCCCAGTGTGCAGTGCTCAGACCAATCAGGAGCCTCCGGATGCTCCTCGCTGCCTGCGCCTTCGACTCCTCCACTCTCGCACGAATCTGCTCGGGGACAGTTTGTCGAAGAAACTCTCTGAACGCACCTTGCCGACTCTGAAATTCCTTCCTCAGGGGGGCGAGCACCTCCTCGAGCTCGCCACGAAGTCGCTCAACCTCTTGCTCAGCGCGATGCTCGCCTTGCCATTGCGCGTCAATGACACGTGCGATTCCGACGACCTGGTCCACAAATCGCTGCGCCGATTCGTCGCTTGCGCGCTGAGCACGCTTGCGAACGTCCTGAATCAGGTCGGTCAGCCCTCGGGCCATCGCTGGGATTCCGCTTTGCTCGTCCTCTGTTAGGAATGTTGGGTCCTCGGGGTCCTTTCCAAGAAACAGCCGGTATTGGAAGGCCGATAGTGGAAACACCCTGACCTGATCAACCAGGTTGTCGATAACCTGCTTCTTCGCCTTTCGGAGAGCCTCGTCTTCCTCGCGCCATACGGACTGGAGTTGCTGGCTGACCTGGCTTTTCATTCTCGAACGGCACAGCGCAAATATCTCGTCGAGATGCTCACGCTTCTTCCTGGTCCGGTCCTTCTCGTACTCCGTCTGTGCCACGCTGTCCAGCTGCGTAACTGCAATCGAGAGCGTGATCGGGTCAGCCGCGTGATCATCAGCCGAAAACAGCAGCCGGGTGAGAAAGTCGCTTCTCCTAAGCAACTCCGCATCGGGCTCCGTCACGCCGCTCCGATCGACGACGAGTATGATCGCCCGAGCCTTGTCGACCACCCAGGATCGAGCCGCCGCTTTATAGACGTCGCCTGATACGCCCACACCGGGCAGATCGACCAGGACGAGGCCACCAGCGAGAAGGGGTGACGGCCACCAGATCCGGAGTTCCCGAATCAGCGGCGCTAGGAACCCGGCCGCGTGCTCCGAAAGGTCCTTCCGGAATCCGTCGATTGATTCGTCGGCTCGTTGGTCTCGACTAAATCGGCGGCTATCGCCTGTGGACAATATTCGCTTGAGTCGATTCAACCTGTCCTGATCTCGAGATTCGAGAGCGACCTGCCACTTGGACTCACGACCAAGGGCGAACCTCAATGCATCAAGGAGGTACGGCAGTTCGGTCTCCTCGTCCTGGCGCCCTCTAACGAGCAACTGAGCCTGTTGGCGAAACGTGCCAATCCGGCTCAGCTCACCGCCCGTTGGATCCGTTTCGGCCAAAGCAAGCTCAGGCGCCTCGACGAGTTCGTCCGAATGTTCCATTGCCACCGCCACCGCGCTGCCAGTTGATGCGGTGAGGCGTGTCAGCTCTCTCGTGTGCCACTGTTCAAGCGCGAAGAGAACCTGGCCCATGGTCTTCGAATCGTGGTACTCCGCCTCGAAGCGTGGAGCCTCACCGAATCGAACTTCCATGGCGAGGGCCGTCAGTGGACCTATGCCGCCGGCGGGGAGGACGATCTCCTTGCCCGCAACCAGGGCGTTTATCAGCCTGCTCTTGCCAACGCCGGAACGCCCAACAAAGCAGAACGCGATCTCCTCGTGTTCGAGGTTAGCGAGTTTTCGTGCCCGCGTGATCGCCTCGTCGAGCTCAGCAAGCCTCGCCGGCTGATGCTCCTCGAGAAGGGGTCTGCCGAGAGAGACGTACCACTTCTCAAGCTGCACAATTCGCTCTATCTCACCCTCCATGAAGTCCACGCCTCCCAGGTCACGTTCTGCCGGCCATAATCAGATGAACGACTGCACGTCGATGAAATCCCGAGCGTCGAAGACACCGTTCAAGGCGATGAGTTCCTGAGTGGCCAGCAGATTCGTACAATGGACTAACGTCTTCAGGCCTCGACGCCGGGCCCACCGGACCTGACGCTCGAGGATGTAGTCAGGAGCGCGAATCATCGGGACCTGTACACCTGTGAATAGGTTGCTAGCAACAGCTCCACAGGTTCACCTCAGAGGAAGTCGAATGACGTCGCAATGCCGACCAAGCTCTCCCCATCACACACGAGGAGAGGCTTGCCATCAGACTTCTTGAGCGCCTCATCGATCGACTCGTGCCGGCCGACCTGAACCGCGCTCTCAAGGGTGAGGTCCCTGCTCCTCACGACCGTTTCGATTCGCTCCCGAAGCGCATCCGGCCCTGGCAGTCTCGACATGTAGCGCGCGATCGCGTGATCAGACAGGAGCTTCCATGAGCCGTCATCCCGGATCGGCAGATATGAAAACGCGCACATCAACATCCGCTGGCGTGCGAACGCGACGGGGTGCCACATCTCGGCACGCACCGGCTCGTTGACCATGAAATACTCAACGCGTCTCTCTCCTACCAAGAGGCCTCCTTCAAGGAGTAGCGCGAATTCAACACAATGCCGGACCAGGTGACGCGCGTGCGCACCTTGATGAACTGCGTCATTTCGGCCGTTCTTCACGTGCTGGAAGAGCGCAGGGACGGAGGCTATCGATTCCGAATACCCGCTCCGCGCCGCGGCGTAACCACGCTCGGCCAACTGAATCAGGGCGTCCCGGTACTGCCCTAAATTCTTGCCGTCAGGACAGAGAAATGAACCCAGCCTCTCGAACGCGACGGCAACGGGTTCGAATCCCTCGGCGTCGCTGAGCGCCGCTGCACGCGCCTCGCGCAGTTCGTTGCGAAAGAAGAGGCGCTGCTCGAGCGGGAAGTTCTCGAGCACACTCATGGCCTGTCCTTCAGCGCAACACGTCGCGACCGGCCGCCGAGAAGCTGGTCACCGCCAAGTTGCCAGCGCTGCGGACATTCGTTCGGTGGGTAGATGATCGGCTGGTCGTAGAAGTTCGCGGTCATCAAAAGGGAGCGCGGCAAATTCTAACCCGAGATAGTGTCGGCTATCGCCCTGACAAAACAGGACATACGGTCATGACCTGATGCGGACCTGCCAACGCTGAAACAGGACCCCGGCCTCTACCCAACCGCAATCTCCACCATCACCGCTCGATGGTCGCTTGTCGCAAATGCCTCTGGCCCGCCCACCTGCACTGACGTAACTCGTGCTGCCAAAGCGGCAGGCACGAAGCAGAAATCGATGTGCCACGCGTCGGCGAGCTTCGCGCGGTGGTAATACGTCGGATGCGTTTCCTGACCGTGGTCCACGCGGTGAAACGCGTGATAGGCGCTCACGAGCCCGAGCGCGCCAAGCTGGCGCACGAGCTCGAGATGCCCGCGGGTCGAGGGTTCGGGCGCGCCGGGGACCAGCCTGGTGCCGCTGTTGAAATCCCCCATTACGACCCCAGGCCCAGCGCGAAACGCCGACGCATGCGCCTGAACCGCTCGGACCACGTCGTCCGCATAGTCCGGCGGATGCGCCCAGACGCCCAAGAGGAAGAAGGCTGCCGCCTCCTCGCCATCCGGAGCAAGCTGCGTGACGTGAGCCGCGATCGACTGCGACGCCGAACCGCCGTTGTCGGGCGACTCAATGGCGGTGAGGCGGCACCGGTCCGAGACCGACGCCAGCGCGATTCCCTTCCGAGGATTCACTCGCCGCGTGATGACCGGACCGTTGAGCGGCAGCGCCTCGTCAGGCGCGCACTCCTGAAGGAAGACGATATCCGGACTCAGACAAGCTAAGTCGTCGAGCCGAGCGCTGACCGAGCCGCTGCGGCAGTTCCAGGTAACGAGACGAAGAGGCTTCACCACTAGCCGCCCTTTCGAACGCCAACTACCTCGGCAGTCGCCTGTTCGCCCGCCACCTTCCCCCACGCCTCCGCGTACTTCCCCGCCTGCTCCCCGTACACCCCCTGCGCCTCCGGATTCTCCAGCTCCACATCCGTCTTGTAATCAATCACCCGCCAGCCATCCGTCGTCCGATGCACCAGGTCGATCGTCCCGGTGACAATTTTCGGCGGCGTCGAACCCGTGTCCTTGATCGCGAATGGCGCTTCTTCGTGGCACTCGCCCGAGGCGCGCGCGGATTTCCAGAAGTCCTGGCCGGCGACCGACTGGACGGTGTCGAGGGCGAGGTCGATGACCGCGCGCAAGCCGGGCTCATCATTCTCCACCGTGAGCCACATCGCGAGCCGGCGCAAATCGTCGCGCGTCGCGGCGGGATGGCGCATGGCGTGCTCGAGCAGGCCGTGCACGAGCGCGCCCCAGGCGAGGCCGGCGTCGGCGCGATGGCTCGGTGAGTCGGGAACGACGACGCGCGTCGGATCGGGCGTCGGGCTCGAATGATCCTCAGGCTCATGCGGCGTCGACGCGTCGTCGGCCACTTCCTCAATCAGATTTGCCGGAAGGCGCTTGACCTCGGCGGTGACCGACGTCGCCGACCACGTCGGGCGACGCACGAGGTCGTGAGTGACTTCGAGCGCATTCCGCGCGGTGAGAGCCGTGGCGGCGCTGAGATCGCCGACGACAGGCGCCGGCATTTTCACCTGGGCCGGAATGTCGAGCGCCGGGGCATCCTTCATGCAAGGCAGAAACGCATCCCACGCCGGCTTCCGTCGGCCGGCATTTCCAACCCACCGTCCGACGACGAGCGTGTCGCGGGCGCGGGTGGCGGCGACGTACAACAAACGGTCGGCCTCCGCCTGGAGATACTGACGCTCCGTCGCTTCATACGCGGCCCAGCCGGCGGGCTCGGCCAGCACCTTCTGCCCGTAGTCCTTCGCCTCGACAATGCGGAAGTAGCCGACCGCGCCGGACCCGCCTTCCGTTCGCACGATTCGCGCGTCAACGCGAGGCTCGAATCCGCCGAGCGGATCCGCAAGAAAGACGACGTCGGCTTCGAGGCCCTTGGCCTTGTGGAGATTCATCAACCGGACAACATCGCGGCGGCCCGGCTCGAGCGGCAGTGAATCCACCTCCGTCGATTCGTCGAGCGCGTCGTCGTCATCTTCGAGACCCGACCATGCGGCAAGCGCTTCGGCAGCTTCCGCCAGCGTGAATCCACCCTCGATCGCCGTCCGGACTCGATCGACCGCATGCAGCAGATCGCCGGCCTCGACGCCGCCGTGTGACGCCGCGCCAAGCGCGAGATAGCCGGAGTCCTCGAGAATGCGCTCGAGCGCGGCACCCGCGGGAAGACGACGGGCCCAGGTGTGCCAGCGACGGAGGGATTCCAGAGCACGTGAAACGCCGCCCGCCTTCGCCAAGGCTTCGGCGGGACCCGCGGCTGTCGCGAACAAGTTGAAGTAACCGCGGGCCTGGCGGAATGCGAAGAGGTCGCGATCGCTGAGGCCGAAGAGCGAACCCCGGAGGACGCCGACGAGCGAGACCGAATCCTGCGGATCGCAGAGCGCCGTGAGCAGCAGCGCCAGCACGCGCACCTCCTCGGACTCGCCAAAGGCGCCGGCGCCGGTGACTTCAATCGGGACCTCCAGCGCCTCGAGCTCCTCGGCATACGGCCGCAGCCCCTTCTTCTTGCGCGTGAGAATCAGGAAGTCGCCGTACTGCCGGCGTCCGGCGGAGACTTCCGAGCGGATGTAGCGCGCGATGCGTCTCGCCTCCTCGCGAGCGATGTCGAGGCCCTCGAACTGTTCGCCGATTTCGATCACCGCGATCTGCGGCTTCCCGGCTGCCGGCTCGCGCGAGGCGTCGAGCGCGGCGAACATCGGTGCGAATGTCGTCGGGGACTCGGGGAATCGCGTCTTGAAGACGTCGTTCGCCCATTCGCACAGGCCGGGCACGGACCTGAAGTTGGTCGTGAGGCGAACCAGCCCCTCATCCTTTGGGCCGCCGATGCGCGCGCGCACTTCGTTGTAGACGTCGATGTCCGCGCGGCGGAAGCGATAGATCGATTGCTTGGGGTCGCCGACGACGAAGAGGGCGCCGGGACGGAGAGGGATGGTGCGCCAGTTAGCCCCTCGACTACGCTCAGGGCGGGCGGGTCCAGTGGGCCGCTGGCCCATGGTGTGGTCCAGCGGCCCACCCCGAGCGGAATCGAGGGGCCCGCCCCGAGCGTGGCCGAGGGGCTCGTCCGCCGCCAACAGGAACATGATCTCGGCCTGAACCGGGTCGGTGTCCTGGAACTCGTCAACGAGCAGCCAGTGATACTTGTGCTGCAGCGAACGGCGCACCTCCGCGTTGGTGCGAAGGACCTCGGCCGTGACGATGAGGAGGTCGTTGAAGCTGAGCGTGTTGCGACGCCGACGGTCGTGGCGTGCGGCGTCACGCGCCTTGGACAGCAGGGCGACGCAACGGCCGTAGAGGTACTGCCGCCAGCTCGTGAGGAACGGCAGCACGACATCAGTGCGGAAGGCGGCGTGCAACGCTTCCGCAGCCTTCGCATCCGGTTTCGCGTCCCACCACTTCAGCGTCACATTCGGTTGGGACGACCAGCTGGTGAGCAGATCAACCAGCAGCGCGGCGTCGCTCCGCCCACGTTCGCGAGCGCGCCATTGACGACGGAAGCGCTGAGCGCGCGCGAGCGTTGCACATTTGGCCCCCGGATCGATGACATCCGGCAGCAGGGCCCCGAGTGACTTCCAGAATGCCTCCAGTGCCTGCCACGCCTTGTCGGGCGGCGGCATCGGCGCGTCGCCGCCCGGGAATGTCACGTCCTCGTAGAGACAAATCGTCGCGAAGGCCTTGTCGAGCTGCTTGGCGGAGATGCCGGCCTCGAGCAGCTCCATCAGGTCGGGATCACCGCTGGCCTTGGCCTGCACGCGGTAGTCGCGCCAGCTCTGCTCGCGCAGCATCCGCTCTTCCACGTCGTCCAGCTCGGTGAAGCCGGGCGAGACGCCGGCCTCGACGGGGCGCTCGCGGAGGAGGCGGGCGCAGAAGGCGTGGATGGTGCCGGCGAAGAACTTTTCCAGACTTGAGAGCGCAGCTTGGATTCTTTCGCTGCGCTCGGGATCAAGACGCGAAGAGCGCGAAGGGCGCGAAGCTCCAAGCTCGGCTTCCAGAGCCAGCTGAAAGCGGCCGCGCAATTCGGCGGCGGCCTTTCTTGTGAACGTGACCGCGGCCATGCGCTCGAGCTCGTAGGTGCCGCTGGCGATGCCGGCGGCCATGCGCGCGGCGAGCTCGTGCGTCTTGCCGGAGCCGGCGCCGGCTTCGACGAGCAGGTTGGTTTCGAGATCGGTCTTGATCCGCTGGCGGGCGGCTTCGTCGGGGTTAGCTTTATTCATGGGCGGCCAGCTTTCGGAATGGCTGCAGCGCCGGGTCGCTCGAGACCTTCGCCGCCGCACGCGCCGGCGCGTTCTTGCCGCACGCGTGGCCGTGATGACACCACTTGCAGGAACGCTCGTCAGGCGAGTGAATGAACACGCCGGTGGCAATGACGTTCCGCAGATCCGCCAGCACCTCACGAACGTTCGCGATGGGCTGCGCCGGTATCCGCTTCCGTTCCTGCTGGCCCTTCGCGCTGGAGAAGTAGTACTCCGCGGCGTCAACCTTTGCTGACTTGTCCGTCCTCTTCAACAACTCGAGCGCCGCCAGGCCGTACAACGCGTGCTGGAGACGAGTGCCGCCGGCGAACGTGCCTTTCCAGTCGTCTGGCCAGTAGCCGCCGGTCTTGTAGTCGAGAATCTCGTACGTCGAAGGCGCGACGCGATCGATGCGGTCGATGCGACCGGCAATCTTGAGGACGTGGCCGCCACCAATACTGATGGCGATTGGTTCGCTGTGGGCCAGCGGCTCACCCTGGTCGTCGCCACGCCCGAACGAGACTTCGAAGCCGACCGGCGTCTTCTTGAGATCGAGTGCGACCTCACCCTCGACGAAGAGCCCGAGGTCCTCGAGGAACAGCGCCGATTCACGGTCGCGCACTTCCGCGGATGGTGGCGCCATCTCGGTCGCGAGCTTGTCGAGCTCGGCCTGCCCTTCCTTGATCAACCAGTCCCGGTCCAGCCCGACGTCCGCTCGCCGCTTTGCTTCCCGGCATCGCCTCAGCAACGTCGCATACAAGTCGTGAAGCAGCGAGCCACGCAGGAGCGGGTCGAGCCAGACGTCGCGATCGCGATCGCCAATCTCGATGGCATCGACGCCAAGGCCACGCTTCAGGAAATGGCGGAAGGGACACTCGGCTGCATCCTCGAGCTGCGTGGCGGAGACGACTCCACCCGCACACGGATCGAGCACCTTGCCGGCCTCCGGGACGTGGCCGTCGTACGCCGTGAAGGCATCCGACTGACGCGCCGCTTGCGCGGTGACGCCAGCCTGCAGCGCCGGGTATTGACGAAGCACATCGTCCTTCGCCGCTTCGCCCGCGGGCGCCACGCCGCGCAGCCACCATCGAGACTCGCTGAGCGCATCGGCGCTCGCTTCCGGCACGCATGACTTGGGCGTGCCGAGATGCTCACGCAGGTGCTTGTATTCCGCCGCGGGCTGACCCGCTGCCGCGCGAAACGCCTGCAGCATGAGCCACGACGCATACGTCGGCCGGTACTCGCGAAGGTCGCGGCAGGAATAGCTGAGGCAGATTGCAACGCCGGGCTCAGCCGACGCCGCCGCCAGGCGCATCAGGGCGGCGTAAACCGACTCGTCGGTCCGATCAGCCGATCGACCGAGGTCGGGACTGATGCGCTCCCGTTCCGCGTCGAGCAGAATCGGATCCTCAAACGGCGCGGGAAACACGCGGCCTTCTTCGAGACCGACAACGAAGAGAAGCGGCCGGGCGGCGAGCGCGGCATTGCCGAAGCTGAAGCTTGAAACGTAGAGATGACCCGGTCGCGGACGGTCAGCGCCGACCTGCACGCTCTCGACGCGCTCGCGCAGAAAGCGCAGGGCCTGACCGAGCGGGCAGCGGAAGTTGTCGAGGGCCAGCAATTCAGCGAGCGCGTCTTTCAAGGACGTTGCCGCCAGGGCATCGAGCGCGCTGGAGCGCGCGGCATTGTCGGTGACGAACGCGCGTGCGCACTGAACGAGCTGACGGAGATCGATGGACCCGTCCGCGCCCGGCTTCGGCACCGCGTCGATGAGTTGATCGATCCACACCCTCAGCGCGTCGGCCTGAGTCGCGCGCTCCTCGAGGTACTGCTTCTGATCGTCAGGGATGTCGTCGCGGGTCGCGCGGTGGCGGAATGATTTCGAGAGGCGGCCGAGGGACAGGCGATAGGTGTCGCGGCCCCAGGCGGCCTGGGCTTTGACGAGGAGTCTGGCGGCCTGGCCGGACGTTAGGTCTTCGCCGGGTCTAAAGACCCGGCCTCCATCAGTCGAGACCCGGCCTCCGCCAGTCAGGCGCACGTCGCCCGACTCGAGCATCCGGCGCAAACGGCCGGCCGAGAAGTCGTCCTCGATCCACTCAGCCAGCGCGAGCAGGGCGCGACCCGGCCGCGTGAGCAGCCCCGGAATCCCCTGCGCGAGCGTGACCGGCCAGTCGTAGCGAATCGCCTTCTCCCAGATGAGCGTGGCGTAGCGCGGAGAGGCGGCGACGATTTCAACCTCGTCGAGCGAACGGCCGGAGGTGAAGATGCGGCGGAAGACTTCTTCGATCTCGGCTTCAACTCCACCTGCGTGAAAGAACGAGACGGGACAAGGTTCCGGGGTTCCGGGGGTTCCGGGGTTCTTCGGTGTTCCTGGCGCCGACATGAATGCGAGCGTCGCGCCCGCGCCGGCCGCGCGGCGATCCGTCCGACCGTGCTCCCATCGACGCGGAACGTTGAGGCCAGGCAGTTCGAGGGCTGCGGGAAACACCCGCTCCCCGGGCATCGCCTCGATCAGCCGTCGCTGCAGCGGAGACCAGAGGACATCCGGCATCTCAGTCCAACAGTCAGCCGGCTGGATGGGGCACCAGTCGGGATGCGACATCGCTTCGAGGAAGACCGTCGCGACGTCACCGCGACGGTTCTTGTCGAGGAACGATTCGTACGCAGAGAGTAACGCCACGAGCTCGGCGTGCTTTTCCGGCGAGCCGAACGCATCGGCCGCGAGGTCGGTTGCGCGCAGGCCGGCCATGCGCAGCTCGCGCACGGTGGACCACAGCGCCACGGCCATCTGCGGCTGATCGCCGAGCGGGCGGAAGTAGCCGCCATCTTCCGGCAGGCCGAGCAGCAGGCGCATTATGAGCGCGGGCCCGAGGCCTTCTTCCGATGGATCGATCCCTCGCTCCACCAGGAATGGCGCGCCCATCCGGAGCGCGACGTCGAGCGCCGTGACGAATCGCAGGTTCGCCCAGTCGGTGCCGCCAAGCGCCAGCCGGTCGCCGAGCGTGCGGCCGATCGCGTGCGTGGGCACGAACACCCACTTCGCGCGCGTGGGATGCGAGGCGCAGAGCGACTTCAGTTGGGCGACGAACGGCTCCATGTTTACGCGATCAGAATCGGGGAGGGGTGTGTCAGGGTGGTTCCTACGTACTGTCTTCGCCCTGGCGGCGCGCGCGAATGAGATCCCATCGCGCCCGCACATCCCAGTCTGGAATCTCTGTTGCGAGAAGACGGACCTCCCGGTCGATCAGAGCGATGTCGAGGAGGCTCTCTGAGCGTCTGAGGACGGACGCTGCGTCGTCCACGTCCCGCTCGCGGGTGGCGAGCGCCTTGAAGAGGACGAAGTCGTCGGCCGAGAGCGCGTGAATCGTGCGATCGCGGAGCGGCGCCGTCACCGATCGCTCCAGGGCCGCGGCGCGGTAGCGGGGGCTGCGCGCCTGCACCAGATCCAGCACATTGAGCCCCGTGTCCTGGTCACCACCCACCAGCGCGACGCGGCTGATTGACAACCCGCCGAACGTGACGGCTTCGAAACTGATCGTGCTCGGGAGCCCGGCCGACTCGAGCGCGCGCCGGGCCGTCGCGGCCGTGACGTCGATCACGGCGAGGTCCACATCGCGCGTCTCACGCGGATCTCCGTAGGCGGCGAGGAGCAACCCGCCGAACAGGGCGTAGCGCTTGCCGGCCCTGTCGAGCGCCTCAGCGACTCGGAGCGCGGTGGCGATCGGATCGTTCAGATTCACGGAGGCGCTCCGCCAGCAGATGTTTGCGCACGGCTTGCATCTCGAGGGTGGCCTGACGCAACAGGACGACCTGCTGGTCAGCGTCCGCCAGCCGCCGCGCCAACTCCTCCGGGCTGATGGTCATCAAACGGAATCTTACCCGCGATCGATGACCAGCGTTTCCGGCGATCCCCTCGCATTCGCTCGCAATCTCGCCCGGCACGACGATTGCTCTTCCGTCGTCCGCGCGGACGATGTATCGTCGTCGGCCCCGCCGAAGTCGCCATTTGCCATGCGCGACGGAGGCGGGTCGACCCGCGCCGGGAGGCCACATGACCGACCCCAGCGCGACTGAAGGACGAGAGCCGCTCATGAAGATGACCGCCGACGTGCAGACCAGCTTCCAGACGCTTGGACGCGTCTTCACGCGGGTGTGCGAGGAGGTTCACGACGTCAAGGATCGCGTGACCAAGGTCGAGACCCGGCTCGAGAAGGTCGAGCACCGGCTGGGCAGCGTCGAGGCGGGTCTCGCCAATCAGACCCGCCGGATTTCCGATCTCGACAAGACCATGGACAACGGGTTCACCAGAATCACAAACCAGATGAAGGGCATGGAGCAACGGTTGGGCGCCTTCATCGAAGCGCAGGCACGGATTGTGAGGCAGGGCGTTCGCGTCGGTCGGCGGGTTGGATCCAGTCGCCCGCGGCGTAGACGATCGTAGCCCGCACTGTTCCACTCCGCATCGCGTACTACACATCGGCCACGTTGTCCTTGGCGTCGAATGGCTGACGAAGCGCTACAGCGACGTCGTCACGGCAGCGCTGGCCGCCGTCGGGCGGCCCGAAGCGCGCGTGACTTTCGTCGCGGGCGACGAGGACCTGGACCGCCGGGTCTGAGGTCCACTTCATGTGACCACATCGTGCTACAATTGTGGCCACATGCCAACCACATCCACCATCGGCATTCGCGAGCTGAAGGCGCAGCTGAGTAAGTGCCTGAGGCGTGTCCAGGCCGGCGAGCGGCTGACGGTCACCGACCGCGGGCGGGCCATTGCAGCCCTCACGCCGGTCGAGGCATCTCCGACTCTCGATTGGGCGCATGCGATGGTCGCGTCGGGACGCGCCCGGTGGAGCGGCGGCAAGCCGACGGGCTTGCGCCAGCGCGTGAAGTCACGCGGCCGATTGGCATCCGCGATGGTGCTCGAGGATCGCCGGTGACGCTCTACCTCGACACGAGCAATCTCGTGAAGCTCTACATCGAGGAACCCGATGCCGGCGACATCGAGCAGCTCGTCGGTCGCGCCGATGTCGTGGCGACATGCGCGCTGTCCTACCCTGAAGCTCGCGCCACGTTCGCCCGTCGTCGTCGCGAGCGACTGATGACCACGACCGAGTCCGCCGCGGCCGTCCGCCAACTCGACGCCGATTGGCCTCGGTTCCTCGTGATTCCGCTCGATGACGACATGGCTCGTGCTGCCGGACGGTTGGCGGACGCGCAGGGAGTCCGAGGCGCCGACGCGGTCCACCTCGCGGCTTTCGAGCATCTCGTCGCCCGGTCCGAGGATGACGATGTGGAGTTCTCGTGCGCGGATGAGCGACTGGTGCGAGCGGCCCGAGCGCTCGGGTGAGATGGCGGACCGAAGTTCGGTCCGCCGTACTTCAGTGCCTCGCGATCCTGATGTTGCCGATGAACATTCGCTCATCTGCCAACGCCGAATTGCCGGTCAGCTGGAACGACAGGTCGTCGAACTGGAGGCCGGCGGGGACGCCTTTCTCGTACTCGGCGACTTTGGTCTGGTCGACGAACACTTGCAGCATGTCGCCCTTCTTCTTGAGCGTGACGGTGACGCGGTTGTGCACGGCGTTGTTCGAGAACCCCGGCGCGCCCACCCACTTCGAACCGTTCATGTAGCTCGGCGCACCCGGGAACTTGCCCTCGATTTCGACCTCACCCGGCCTGCCGTCGAAGCCGGGGCGGATCTTCACGCTGAGGAACGACGGGGTTCCGCCTGTTTTGGACAGCTTCAAGATCAGGCCCTTGGCGCCCCATCGGTAGGTCTGCTCGGCGACGACGTCGTAGCTCAGCTCGAAGTCACTCGGCAAGGGTGTCTTCAGGCCCGTCGGTTTGATCTCCATCCCGGCCATCGATGCCCAATGACCGTTCAGTCCCTTCAACTCCGTGACGACGCTGGTGGCGCCGGTGTTGTCCAGAGTGCTCTTCCAATTGACGGGCTTCTTGCCCACCGGCGATGACGAAAAGTCCTCGAAGAACACTACGGCGGGATCCGCCGCGTTCTTCGTCGCCGCGTCGGATAGCTTGCCGACGACGACCGGCTCTGTGAAAGAGGGGGATCGGAGCGGCTTGTACGGCTGCCCCTTCACTTTCTCGGGATCGAAGAAGTAGTCGTAGACGTACTGGAAGTCGAAGTTATTGAGAATCGCGTTGTGCAGACCCAGGCTGATCGGGTCGTTCAAGTGCGCCGTCCAGTACATGACGATCCACTGAGGCGCGTCGGTCTTGCAGAGCTCGATCACCCTGGGATCGATCGTGTAGACGGTCATCCGCTTCGACGTGCCGCCGTTGCCTTCGAACACGTCGGCATAGTTCTCGAGGAGCAGGCCAGGGGCCTGCGTCCAGATCTCGGCCGTCTCCTGCAGGCGGGCGCCGTACTTTTCCTTGTTGGTCTTGAGAACTGCCAGCCGTTTCGCGTGGTTCGTGTTCAGGTACCCCGTGAAGTAATCGATGCTCCTCTGATTCCCCTTGTTGTCACGGGCGATCTTCTGCGTCTCGGCGTCGTACAACCTCGCCACCGCCGCGTCCATGGCTTGCAGGTACTCGCCCTTGGTGACCGTCACGAACGGATGCCGGCGGTCCTTGGTCAGCACGACGAGTCTCTTGTTCCCAGTCCGGCTGTCCCGCACGAAGCGTGTCGGAAACTGTTTCAGCACGGGATGGCGTGAGATGTCCGAGGCCTGGTCGAGTTCCGTCCCGAATCCCTGCTGCGCGAACGTCGGCAGCGTGAAGTAGGCGCGCTGCGGCGTGCTGATGGCGTCCACGGGCTCGCCGTAAAACCCGTTGGCTTCCATGCCCCAGTTCACACTGTCGCTCGTCAGCGGCACAATCTTCTTGTTCGCGTCGTACATGAGTTGCATGTAGAGCTTGGCGAGTGCGCCGTAGGCGTTGGGATGCGCGGCCGTGTTCTGGTTGTAGGGGCTCAGCGTGGCATTGCGCATCTGGAGCACATCGCCCAGCGCGCCCTTGGGCAGGAAGCTCGCCTGCATCCAGTTGGCAAACTGCCGCGCGATGGTGAGCTGCGCGGGTGAATACACGCGCGCGTCCATCGTGATGGGCGCCGTGGCGGGCTGGTAGTTGTAGACCTTGATCCAGCCGAGGACCTGGTCTTCGAGCACACTCGCCGGGATTGGCTGGCGGGACTGGGCTGAGCCGGACAGCGACCAGACCATGGCCAGCGAACCAATCAACACGGCAGACCTGAAGGTCTGCCCTACGTACTGTTGGCGCGCTCTCATGGTTGCTCTCCACCTTTGGCCAGACTGGCCATCAGACGCCTCAAATCATCGAGGCCTTCTCCGGTGTCGCTCGACACCGCCAACGGCGTCTGCTCGAACGCGACGGCCATCGCGCGGAGGTTCTTTGTGCGCTCGGAGCGCGAGAGCTTGTCCACCTTCGTCGCGATGACGTGCGGCATCGCGGCGTTCTTGGCAATCCACTGATACGCCTCGAGGTCGGAGTCCAGGCCGGGATGCCGCGAATCGACCAGCAGGAAGATCCCGCCGCGCCGAGGCTTCGCGGACTCTCGGTCTCCCGCAGCCGCTCGTTGGCCTGCAGCGAAATACGCCGCGACGACCTGCGCCATCTCGGTGATGGACTCAGGCCCGCCTCGCGCGTAGCCATAGCCCGGCAGATCGACGAGGTAGGCGCTCCAGGCGCCCGCGTGGCCACGCCCACCAGTCGTGGTGATCTTGAACACATTGGCTTGCCGTGTCTTGCCCGCTGCCGCGCTGGTGCGAGCCAGCTTCTGGCGCATCAACGCGTTGAGCAGGCTGGATTTTCCGACGTTCGACCGCCCGGCAAACGCAAACTGCGGGATGTCGTCGCGCAGCACGCCGTCGCGCGGGCCCTCGACGGACGCGCTCGTCACAAAGGTGTTCACAGACTGAGTCTATCCCGGTAAAGACCGCACTCCATCTTCGCGCTTGCAGTCGTCGACTCAAGTCCGCGAATATCGGCGGTGGACCTCACATGACGAAACCAGACATCACCGCCATCGCGCCGTTCTTCATCGTCAGAAATGTCCCCGCCGCAATGTCGTTCTATCGCGACCGTCTCGGCTTCGACATCACGTTTCAAGGGCCCGCCCCTGACGACATCTTCTTCGGCATTGTCGAGCGCGGTGCGGCGATGATCATGCTCAAGGACGTTGGTGTCGAGCCAATGCCCAACTACACGCGAGACGTCAAGCAGGGCTGGGCCCGCTGGGACGCGTACCTCCACGTCCCCGATCCGGACGCGTTAGCCGCGGAATTCTCGTCGCGCAATGTCGAGTTTTCTCAACCACTCAAGGACGACGATGACGGCCTGCGTGGATTCGAGCTCAAGGACGCCGACGGATACGTGCTGTTTTTCGGGCGGCCGCGGGCCGGATCGGCACAGCCTTCGCAATAGAGCGACCGCGACAGCGAACGAGCGGCAGCGAGTGAGCCGGCGGAGCGGAGCGGGGCGAAGGGGCCCCGCGAGCGACGCCGTAGGGGGTCCGGGGGCGAAGCCCCCGGATCAAGGGCGATGCTACGATGGCGCGCGTGAGTCCTGACCGGACCAAGACCACCTATGCCGACCTCCTACAATGGCTGGAGGACGGACGCCGCTACGAGTTGTACGACGGCGAGGTGTGCGTGGTCCCAGCGCCGTTCCCCAGACATCAGATCGCGATGGCCGAGTTGTTTCGTCACCTGGCCGACTACGCGGACGCAACCGGCGGCCTCGCCCTCGTGTCACCGATCGACATCGTGTTCGACGAGGTGAACGTCCTTGAACCGGACATCGTCGTCTTCACGGCGGCGCGCCGCCATCATGTTGAATTGGACCGCGTCATTCGTGTCCCGCCGGACGTTGCGGTCGAAGTGCTGTCGGCGGGCACGGCGGCGAACGATCGTGGGCGCAAGTTGAAGACGTTTGAGCGCTTCGGCGTTCCGGAATACTGGCTGCTCGATCCGCACGAGGAACGGCTGGAGGTGCGCGTCCTGCGGGACGCCGATACCCGGCGCCGGTGACGTTGGGGCGCAAAGACACGTTGACGTCAGCAGTCCTGCCGGGCTGGTCCTGTCAGATCGGGTCGCTATTTCCGTGGTCGTGAGACATCGTCGGCAGTCCAACCGCCGGCCCAAGTCGCGCTCGAAGCCGCGCCGCCGGCACGACCGCTTCTGCGGATGGTGCGGACGCGATTTCGGCGACCGGGGTGACTACCCGGCCATTGGCATCATCCTCGACGGCACCGAACCCGTGGAAGAAGCCGGTCTCATCTGCGTCATCCGGTTGGCGGACGACCGACGGGTCGTGGGTTACCGCATCCTTCCCGGCATGCCGTTCGCCGAGCGCGGCATCGACGTGCTATTCCCACTGTGCGGCAGCGCGTGCGAGTCTCAGCTCGGTGAGGCGCTCCGCCACTGGCGTGCCTACCAGCACGTGCACTGACCGGCCGATGCCGACTGACGCCCGGGCATCTGACCGCCCGGCGGACCACAGTTCGGTCCGCCCTACGTACAGAGTCCGTTCGGACTCTTGGGACTCTCCGGACTCCGGCGATCTCGCGTGATGTGAACGTGAAGATCGTGGCGGCGGTGCGAGTGGGGTAATAACTGCCATATGTAGAGTATTCAGCGGTATGATCGCGCGCCGTGCCCGGTCCCTTCCTCGCCGAGTTCGAGCTGTACGTCATGTTGGCCGTCACTCGCTTGGGCGATGACGCGTACGGCGCCCGCATTCGTCAGGACATCGAGGCGCGGACGGGCCGGCCCGTGTCGATCGGCGCGCTGTACACGACCCTCGCCCGCCTCGAAGAGAAAGGCCTCCTGACCCTGCGGACCGCGCGGCACGAGCCCGGCCAGCGAGGCCGCATGCGCCGGTACTGCCGCGTGACGGCGCGAGGGGCCGAGTCGGTGTCGCATTCGGCCGCGATGCTGACCCGGATGATGGCGGGGCTGAAGCTCGCACCCGGCCGGCAGAGGTAATCCCATGTCTGACGCCCCACCCCGCCCGCCACGACTCGCGTGGCATCTGCTGGCTGCGTGCCTTCATCCCGACGATCGCGAGGCCGCGCGCTCGGACCTGCTGGAGGAGTTCGACACGCGCTGCCATCGCGACGGAGCGCGCGCCGCGTCCCGCTGGTATCGAATGCAGGTACGTCGATCGATCGCGCCCGCGCTGATCGGCCGTCTCGCCGGCGCCTGGTCGCGTCTGGCGCCGGGCCGCGACGTCGTCTGGGCCTGGCGGGGCCTCCGCGCACGCGGATCCGGTGCGTGGCTGCACGTGCTGCTCGTGGCGATCGCGACCGGCGCGAGCGCCGTCGTGTTTTCCGCGGCGGATGCGTTCGTCTTCCGGCCCGGAGCGTATCCGAACGCCGATCGGCTGGTCGTATTCCAGCGGACGTCGCCGGTCGGCCTGGTCGACTATCTCACCCAGGACGAGCTCCGGGAGTGGCGCGCGCGCAGCGATCTGTTCAGCGCAATTCACGCGCACGGCATGCTGACGACGATGTTCTATCTGCACGCGGGCGGCGTCACCGACGCCGTGCGGGCCTGGGACATCGCCCCGGGCCTGTTCGACGCGCTGGGCGCGCGGCCCCGATCGGGACGCCCATTCGTCGCCGGCGATGCCGAGCCCGGCGCCGAGCCTGTTGTGATCATCAGCGCTTCGCTGGCGCGACGGCTGGCCGGCTCGCCGGACGCGGCCGTGGACCTTCGGCTCGACTCGCCGTCCGGCCCTCGCCGAGTGGTCGGCGTCATGCCTGAAGACTTCCGCTTCCCCACGGCACAGGAACACATCTGGGTGCCGCTCCCCGAGTCCGCGCTCGCGCGCGTCTCGCCCATGGTCGTCGCGGTCATCGCGCCGGGCGCCTCCGTGAACGTGATCCGGCAGGCCATGGCCGCAGGCGTGAGCGCTGGAGATTCGGGCCGTCCGTCGCCGATTGGCCCGCCGCAACCGACTTCACTCGCCGAAGCGCGGAAGGACCCGCGCGCGTTGACGAACTACAGCGCGTTCAGCATGGACGGATCGCGGCGCCTGTTCATCATGCTCCTCGGGACGGCGGTGTGCCTCACGCTCATCGCGTGCTTGAACGTCGCAAGCCTCAACGTCGCGGCCGCGCTCCGGCGCGCGCACGTGTACACGGTGCAGACGACATTGGGCGCGACGCGGGGAAGCCAAGTGCGTACAGCGCTTCTCGAAGGCGTGCTCCTCACGTCAGCCGGCGCCGCAGCCGGCCTTTGCCTCGCGTCCGCCGGCACGACGTGGTTCGTCTCGGCCCTCCCGCCGGCCCTTGCGGCTATCCTCAGCAACCCGATCGACCTGGACGTCCGCGCGGTCGGGTTCACGGCGGTGATCTCGTTTGGCGCGTGGATCGTCTCGTCGCTTCCGATCGTCTGGCGAGCCTCGCGGCAGGATCCGGCAGCGGCCCTGCAGCGCGCGGGACGCTCTATGACGCTGTCGCGCGGGACGGCGACGCTGCGTCATCTCCTGATGACCGGGCAGGTCGTCCTGTCCGTCGTGCTGCTCGCCGGCGCGCTGCTCTTCGCGCAGTCCTACACGGCGCGGGTTGGTCGCGATCATGGCTTTGACGATCGACGGCTCGCGTTCCTCGACGTGGTGCGACCGCGGACGGCCGCGATCCGCGCACAGGATCTCGCGCGCGATCTCCTGGACCGGCTCGGCGCTCACCCGGCGGTCGAGCGCATCTCGCGCGGTCCCCAACTGCCGCCATCCCCGCGGGCGAGCTCGACGAGTTGGCTGAGGATCGACGGCGCGGCGACACCGGCCGGCGTCATCCAGACGTTCAGCTACAGCGTCGCTCCCGATTTCTTCGAGACGGCCGGCATCCGGCTGGCGCAGGGCCAGTCGTTCCGGGCATCCGATACGGGTGGCGGGGTCGTCATCGACGAAGCCTTCGCGCGGCGCTACTGGCCCACCGGCGGAGCGCTGGGAGCCCAGATCAACCTCGGCCGGGCCGACCAGCCAGCGGCTGAGACCTACGAGGTGATCGGCATCGCGTCGAATCTCGAAGCCGTGTCGAGCGCGGAAGTCACGGGCGGCGAGGCGTTCGGTGTGTACCGGCCTCTGGCGCCCGACTCCTCGTCGCTGGGGTTCGTGATACGTCTGACGTCGGATGACGCGCTCGCAGATGTCGCGGCGGTGGCGCGGTCACTCGCGCCCGGCGCTCTCGTCCGCGTCCGAACCATGGCTGACCGGTACCACGAAGTGTTCGGCGACGCGCGACTGGCGATGGCGCTGACAGCCGTCTTCGGCACCGTCGCGTTCGTCGTCGCGATTGCCGGGCTGTACGCGGTGACGGCATTCCTGGTGGCAGCCCGGGCACGCGAGATTGGAATCCGCGTGGCGCTGGGCGCGGGCCGCCATGACATTCGGCGTTTGGTCATCGCGCCGGTCGTCCGGTTCGTCGGACTCGGCGCTGCGGTCGGTGTCGTGTGTGCGCTCACGGCGGCCGGATGGATCCGCAGCCAGCTGTTCGGCGTCACGCCCACCGACCCCTGGACGTATGTGGTTGCCGCCGCGCTGATTCTCGCGACGGCGGTGGCCGCCGCCTGGGCGCCCGCGCGGGCAGCGGCACGCGTCGATCCGGCAGTGACGTTGAGGACCGAGTAGTAAGGCCCGACCTTTTCGCTTGCAGTCGCCGACGACGATGCTATCGTCGTCGGTCTTCAGTCCGCCGGAGGTGAGCATGCGAGACGCGAAGATGAAGTTTCTGCAACGTCCAGCGCACCGCCCGTATCGCAGTCTTTGCAACGCATCTGGCCGATCTTCACGTTCTCTTCGAAAACTCTCTGGACCTGGTTCGGGCATACCCCTTGCTCCTATGAGCCCTCGCAGACGATGGCCTCGTCGTCCTGCGTCAGGAGTGAGTGAGAACATGGATATGAATGTGGGCCCGGTGAGCCCGCTCGAAACCCGATTCGAGAAGCTGGACAAAGACGTGCTCGAGCACGTGCGCGAGATTCACAGTCACGTCCGCCACGGCTTCCATGGCGTCGACCAAAGATTCGATGTCCTCGAGCGAAAAGTGGACGGCCTCGACCGCAAGTTCGATGGGCTCGACCGGAAGGTCGAGGGGCTCGATCGGAAGGTCCAGGGGCTTGACCGGAAGTTCGAGGGGCTCGACCGGAAGTTCGAGGGGCTCGACCGCAAGGTTGACCGGCTCGAAGGCACCGTCGCTGGTGTGAAGAACCAGATCACCGGCATTGAGCGACAGCTCACCGGTATCCGCGGGCAAATGGCCGACAACCAGAAGGTGCTGCTGGCGAAGCTCAACGTGTTCATCGAGACACAGGGCGGCATTAACCGCCAAGTCGCGCGCAAGGTGGCGGGACTACCGCCCGCGGCACGTCGGCGCCGGCGACGCGCGTAGCCATCCCAGGGGCTCGGCGGACCACAGTTCGGTCCGCCCTACGTACTTACTTTGTCGGCGGCGTCGCGGCCTTGCGCCGGATCAACAGCTGCACGCGGCGGTTCTCGGACATTTCCTTGTCGTTCTCATTCGCTTTCTTGATCACCGCCATCGTCTGCTCGCCGTCGAAACCGGCGGGCTGCATGAATGACTTGCCGACGCCGGACAGCATCTTGCGCGGAACCCCGGAGTCTGCCAGGTACTTCACAACCGCATCCGCCCGCATCCGAGACAGTTGATCGTTGTGAGCGACGGTTCCCCGCATGTCCGTGTGACCGACGACCACAATCGACTCGACGGCGTCCAGCACGCGAGAGATGGCCCCGACGACCCGGCTGAGCCGTTCCTTGCCGCCGCACTGCAGGGTGCTGAGGTCGGTATCGAAGTTGACGATGGCATCTTTGAGGACCAACTCGATGACGCCGTTGCGCTCGCTGAACATGGCGCCGATGTCCTGCATGGCCTTCTGCAGGTCGGCCTCGAGCGCGGCGGCGCGGTCGGCGTCCATCTGCCGCTGCTCGCTCGCCGTGCGCTCCAGCGACGCCAGCTTGGCTTCCTGCATTCGGTTCTGGGCCAACGCGTTCGTCAGTTCTTTCTTGACGCTCGCCATGTCCTTCATGACGTCGGCGGTCTTATTGGACTCCGCCTGCGCGCGCAGGGTGGCCACGTGATACGTCACGGCCGCGCCGGTGACCCCGAGCGCCGTGATGACCACCGCGACCACACGCCGGGCCCACACACCGAGGCCTTGCCCTCGGGGCCACAGCGCGAACGCGAGTGCGATCACGACGGCGACGATCGTCAGCAGACCAACTGGTAGCGTGAAAAGCGCCAGGAAACTGTTCATGATCCGGCTCCCATCTCCGAAGGAGATGACTAAGCAAGAACTGAACCGTTTCGCGGCCGCAGGTGGAGTTTCTTACGGACGAGACAGATTTCGGCGGGGAGCGGCGGGAATTGTAAGAGTCCGAAGAGTCCGAAGAGTCCGAAGAGTCCGAAGAGTCCGAGGAGTCCGAGGAGTCCGAAGAGTTATGTGCTCTTCCGCTTGGGCTTGTACACGTGTGTCGACTGCCCAAAGAAGATTTCGGCCGCCTCCATCACGCTTTCGGACAGCGTTGGATGCGGGTGAATCGACAGCTTGAGGTCCGTCGCCAGCGCGCCCATTTCGACGGCGAGCACGCCCTCGGCGATGAGATCCCCCGCGCCCGTGCCGGCCAGACCGACGCCGAGAATGCGCTCGGTGCCCGGGTCGATGATGAGCTTCGTGAGGCCGTCGGGACGGTCGAGCGTGATCGCGCGGCTGAGCGCGCCCCAGCTGAACTTCGCGACCTCGACCTTACGGCCCTGTTGCTGCGCTTCCGATTCCGTGAGGCCACACCAGGCGACCTCGGGATCGGTGAAGACGACGGCGGGGATCGCCTGCGGCTCGAACGCGGCCGTGTGGCCCATCGCCGTCTCGACGGCGACGCGCGCTTCGTGTGACGCCTTGTGCGCGAGCATCGGCTCGCCGGTGACGTCGCCAATCGCGAGAATCGTGGGCTCGGCAGTGCGGCGGCCGAGATCGACCTCGATGAAGCCCTTGGGCCCGACCTTGACCTTGGTTTTGTCGAGGCCTGAAATCGCCGAGTTTGGCTTGCGCCCGACAGAGACCAGCACGCGGTCGAACGCCTGCGACTTGTCGCCGTCGGCCAGACCCTGACCGTCAAAGCGCACCTGCACACCCGCGCCGGTGTCCTTCATCTCCACAACCTTGGCATTGAGCACGACCTTGTGGAGCGATTTGTCCATCTGCCGCGCGAGCACCGCGACGAGGTCGCGGTCCGCGCCGGGCAGCAGTCCCGCCGTCATCTCGACCACCGTGACCTTCGTCCCGAGCGCCGCATAGACGGAGCCCAGCTCGAGCCCGATGTATCCCCCGCCCACCACCAGCATCGTCTTTGGAATGTCGGGTAGGTCGAGCGCGCCGGTGGAGTCCATGACGCGCGGGCTGTCGATCGAGAGAGCCGGCACCGACGCCGGCCGCGATCCGGTCGCGATGATCGCGTGCTCGAACGTGAGCGGCTCGGTGCCGCCGGCCACAAGGTCGATGGCGAGCGACGTTGGACTGAGGAATGAAGCGCGGCCCTGGATGTAGCGGACCTTGCGCATCTTCCCGACCTGGCCGACGCCGCTCGTGAGCTTCTGGACGACGTTGTCCTTGAACGCGCGCAGCTTGGCGAGATCGATCTTGGGGTCGCCGAACGAGATGCCGAACGCCGGCGCGTGCTTCGCCTCGCCGATGAGCTTGGCGACGTGCAGCAATGCTTTTGACGGAATGCACCCGCGATAGAGACACACGCCGCCGGGGTTCGCTTCAGGATCGACGAGCGCGACGGAGAGGCCGAGATCGGCGGCGTAGTACGCGGCCGCGTAACCGCCGGGCCCGGCGCCGATGACGACGAGTTGCACTGAATTGGACATGATGTCGCTTGCCGGTCTCATCCAGACGTAGGGGCAGGCTTTAGCCTGCCCCTATAAAACCATCGTCAACGGTTGTTCCAAACCGTCCGCAATGAATCGCAGAAACCGTGCGGCGTCCGCCCCGTCAATCGCCCGATGATCGTACGACAGCGACAGCGGCAGCATGTGCCGCGGCACGAACTGGCCGTCCTTGTAGACCGGCTCGATCGACGTGCGCGAGATGCCGAGAATCGCGACCTCGGGCGTGTTGATGATGGGCGAAAACGACGTGCCGCCGATGCCGCCGAGGTTCGTGACCGAGAACACGCTGCCGGCCATTTCCTCGAGCGAGAGCTTCCGATCGCGCGCCTTCTGCGAGAGCTGCGCGAGCTCGACGGCAATCTGCGTCATGGTCTTGCGATTGGCGTCGCGAATGACCGGCACGAGCAGGCCATTCGGCGTGTCCACCGCGACGCCGATGTGGCAGTACTTCTTGAACACGATCGACTCGGCGGCGACGTCGACCGACGACGCGAATTGCGGGTACTTGGCGAGCGCGGCGGCCAGAACTTTGATCACAATGGCCGTGATCGTGAGCTTGCCGCCCGCCTTCTCGACGCGCGGACCGTACGTCTGCCGGAAATCTTCGAGCGCCGTGATGTCGGCCTTGTCATTTTGCGTGACGTGCGGCGCCCGCCAGGCCTGCGCGAGGTGCTCGGCGGTCTTGCGGCGGATGTTGGACATCGGCCGGACGTCGATCTCGCCCCACTTCGTGAAGTCGGGCAACGGCGGTGCCGCGAGGGCCGTTAAGGTTGAGGTTGATGGGGCGCCGCGGCGCCCCGAGCCCGACGCCGACTGCGCGCGCACGAATTCCTTCACATCCTCTTGATTGACGCGGCCACCCGGCCCGGTGCCCGCGACGTGCGCGATGTCTACGCCCAGCTCGCGCGCGTAGCGACGCACGGACGGCGCGGCCGGCACTGCGGAAGCCGAAGCTGAAGCCGCGGCAGACGACGCTGCGGCAGCGGCGGGCGCCGCGACGGGCGCGCGCCCGGATGTGATGTCCACCACCGCTGCGGGCGCCTTCGCCGGCGCATCTGTGGAAGTGGAAGTGGAAGTGGAAGTGGCCGGCTGAGGCTTCGGGGGCTTCGGCGCGGGCGGTTCGGCAGCGGCGGGCTCGGCCGCTCTCGGCGGCGCCTGCGGCACCGGATCCGTGGATCGCCGCTGCGGATTCGGATCGGACGAGCGCCGTTGTGGCGTCGGCTCACCTGTGGCCGGCTGCACGACCGGGTCGAGCACGAGCACGGTCTGCCCGACCTTGACCTTCTGACCGGGCTTCACCTTGATCTCGAGCACCTTGCCGCTGACGCTCGACGGCACTTCGATCGTCGCCTTGTCGGTCTCGAGCTCGACGACGGGCTGATCGACGCGCACGACGTCGCCCACCTTCACGAGCAGCCGAATGACGTCACCCTTCTCGACGTTCTCGCCTAACTCTGGGATCTTGAATTCTGTGGCCATCTAACGTTGATACCCGTTAATGGGTTAATGGGTTAATGGGTCAATGGGTGAATGCGCGTCGCAAGAATGCTCGAGATGCCCACTCACCCAATCACTCAGTCACCCAATCGCCCATTAACACCTACGAAATAGTTGGATCCGGCTTTTCAGGGTTGATGTCTAAGTCCTTAAAGGCCTTCTTGACGACGGCGGCGTCGATCTGCTTCTCGCGCAGGAGCGCGGCCAGCGTCGCGGCCGTGATGTGCTTCGCGTCGACCTCGAAGAACTGACGCAACGACGCGCGGTCCTCGCTGCGGCCGAATCCATCCGTGCCGAGCGTCGTCATTGGCTTGCCGACCCAGCGCGAGATCATGTCGGGCTGGCTCTTGAGATAGTCCGAAGCAGCGACGACGACACCGGGGCCCTTGCCGAGGCACTCGCTGACGTACGGCGTCTTCGGCGTGTCGAACGGGTGCAGCGCGTTCCAGCGCTCGACGCGATGCGCGTCGCGATAGAGCTCGTTGTAACTCGTCGCGCTCCAGACCTCGGCGGCGACGCCGTATTTGCCGAGCAGCTCCTGGGCCTTGACGACCTCGTTGAGAATCGTCCCGCTGCCGACGAGCTGCGCCTTCGCGCCGCCCGCCGCCGTCGCCGGACGGAGGCGATAGAGGCCCTTGATGATGCCCGCTTCAGCGCCTTCCGGCATCTCCGGCATCTCGTACTGCTCGTTCATGACGGTGATGTAGTAGAAGCCTTCCTCACCGTCCGTGTACATCCGCTTGATGCCGTCCTTGATGATCACGGCCAGCTCGTACGCGTACGCCGGATCGTAGGCGCGGCAGGTCGGCACCGGCAGCGCGAGCACGTGGCTCTGCCCATCCTGATGCTGCAGCCCCTCACCGGCCAGCGTCGTGCGGCCGGCTGTACCGCCGAGCAGGAACCCGCGCACACGCGCATCGGCGGCGGCCCAGATGAAATCGCCGACGCGCTGGAAGCCGAACATCGAGTAGAAGATGAAGAACGGAATCGTGTTGACGCCGTGCGTCGCGTAGGCGGTGCCGGCGGCGATGAACGACGAGATCGATCCGGCTTCCGTGATGCCCTCTTCGAGAATCTGCCCGTCCTTGGCTTCCTTGTAGTACAGCAGCGTGTCGCTGTCGACCGGCTCGTAGACCTGGCCGATGCTCGAGTAGATGCCGACGCTCCGGAAGAGCGACTCCATGCCGAACGTGCGCGCTTCGTCGGGCACGATCGGGACCACGAACTTGCCGACTTCCGGATCGCGCAGCAGCTTCGCCAGCAACTTCACGAACACCATCGTGGTCGACGCCTTGCGATCGCCGGTGCCCTTGAAGAACTCCTCGAACACTTCATCCTGTACGGGCTTCAGCGGCTCGACGGACACGACGCGGCGCGGCACCGAACCGCCAAGCGCCTTGCGCCGGTCGTGGAGGTAGACCTCTTCAGGACTCGAATCGTCCGGCCGGTAGAACGGCGCGTCCGCGATCCGATCGTCGGGCACGGGAATGCCGAACCGATCGCGGAACGACTTCAGCTCCGACTCGGTCATCTTCTTCTGCTGGTGCGTGATGTTCTTGCCTTCACCGGCGTCGCCGAGACCGTAGCCCTTGATCGTTCGTGCGAGCACCACCGTCGGCGCGCCGCGGTGCTGCACAGCGGCTCGAAATGCGTTGTATACCTTGATGGGATCGTGCCCGCCGACTTTCAACTTTTTCAGGTCGGCGTCCGACAAGTGCTCGACCATCTGCAGCAGCTTCGGATCGACGCCCCAGAAGTGCTCGCGGAGATACGCACCGTCTTCGACGACGAAGCGCTGGTACTCGCCGTCGACGACCTCGCCCATGCGCTTGACGAGCAGACCCTCGTCGTCATTTTCGATGAGCGGGTCCCAGTCCGAGCCCCAGAGCACCTTGATGACGTTCCATCCGGCGCCGCGGAACACCGCTTCGAGCTCCTGCACGATGTGGCCGTTGCCGCGGACGGGACCGTCGAGGCGCTGGAGATTGCAGTTGATGACGAAGATCAGGTTGTCGAGCTTCTCGCGTGAGGCCAGCGTGATGGCGCCGAGCGCTTCCGGCTCGTCGGTTTCGCCGTCGCCGAGGAACGCCCAGATCTTCTGGTCTGACGCCGGCTTCAAGCCGCGATTCTCTAAATACTTGGCATACCGGGCCTGGTAGATCGCCATGAGCGGGCCGAGGCCCATCGAGACCGTGGGAAATTCCCAGTAGTCCGGCATGAGCCACGGGTGCGGATACGACGACAGCCCGCCGCCCTCACGCAGCTCGTGACGGAAATTGCGCAGGTGCTGCTCGGTCAGCCGGCCTTCGAGATATCCGCGCGCGTAGACGCCCGGTGACGCGTGGCCCTGGTAGTACACGATGTCGGCGTCGTAACCGGCGTCTTTGCCACGGAAGAAGTGATTGAAGCCGACCTCGTACAGCGTGGCCGATGACGCGTACGTGGAGATGTGGCCGCCGATGCCGTCGGATTCACGATTCGCGCGCACGACCATCGCGAGCGCGTTCCAGCGAATCAGGCTCTTGATGCGGCGCTCGATCTCGCGGTCGCCGGGATAGAAGACTTCTTCATGCGGCGGAATGGTGTTGACGTACGGCGTGTTGGACGAGAACGGCTCCTTGATGCCAGCGACGCGGGCGCGGGTCCGCAGCGCCTCGAGGAGGCGCAGCACGCGTCCCTTGTCGCCCTGGTCGAGGACGTAGTCGAGCGATTCGAGCCATTCCCGGGTTTCCTGCGCTTCAAGCGCAGCAGCGTCGGCGGGTGCAAGGTTCTTCATGGATGCGTGAGTCCTTCTATAACCTTCCTATTCTATCTTACCGACAAGACGCGAAGGGCGCGAAGCCGCGAAGCGCGAAGGACTTGTCTACAATGAGGTCATGCGCACCGCGGCTCGAACCCTGTTACTCCTCGGATTGATCATGAACACAGCATGTGACACTTCGCCCGAACCGAACAGCGCCACGGAGAGCCGATCGGCCGCGGTGGTCGCGCTCGACAAGAAGATCGCGCGTTTCGCACCGGTAAACATCGGCGCGAACGTCGACGCGCTGCCGGCCAACGAGCGTCAGGCGTTGTTACATCTCGTTGACGCGGCGAAGCTCTTCGACGATCTCTTCATGGTGCAGTCGTGGGCCGACAACCCGCGTGTCCTCGCCGATTTGCGAAAGGACGCCTCGCCCGAAGGCAAGGCCGAGCTGCACTACTTCTTGATCAACAAAGGCCCGTGGTCGCGCCTCGATCACAACGAGCCGTTCTTGCGCACACCGGTGCCGCCCAAGCCGCCGCAGGC
>Ga0137427_10000183_pt1 | contig 34332 bp, 26 predicted proteins | sample EasRivERMZT700_2_FD_102309 | JGI IMG/M metagenome (GOLD analysis project Ga0137427, IMG submission 102309) | Soil microbial communities from meander-bound floodplain in the East River, Colorado, USA - East River MetaG ERMZT700_2 | ecosystem: Environmental > Terrestrial > Soil > Floodplain ...
CGGAATATCCAGCCGTCGAAGCAGTTCTCCAAAACGTTTGCGGTCTTCAGCCAGATCGATGCTCTCCGGCGAAGTCCCGATGATGGGAACACCGGCGCGATGGAGATCGAGCGCGAGATTTAACGGAGTCTGACCTCCAAACTGGACAATGACGCCTGTGGGCTTTTCCTTGCGTTCGATGTGAAGGACGTCTTCAAGCGTGATGGGCTCGAAATACAAACGATCGGAAGTGTCGTAATCCGTCGAAACCGTTTCCGGATTACAGTTCACCATGATCGTCTCGTATCCTTCTTCCTTCAACGCAAAGGCTGCATGACAGCAACAATAGTCAAACTCGATACCCTGGCCTATGCGATTGGGACCGCTGCCGAGAATCATCACCTTCTTGCGATCACTCGGATTGGCCTCGTCCTCTTCCTCGTATGTGGAATAAAAGTAGGGCGTGTACGACTCGAATTCCGCCGCGCATGTATCCACGCGCTTATAAACGGGCACGGCGCCATGATCAATACGTTTGGCGGCAACGGCGCCAGGCTTCCCTTTGACTAGTTTCGCGATCCGGGTGTCCGAAAAACCGGAGCGCTTCGCTTCTCGCAGCAGATCGCCTGGTAATGTGTCGATCGTATGAACCGATATCGAGTCCATCATCGAGACGATTTCCTTCATCTCGTTCAGGAACCAGGGGTCGATATGCGTGAGCGTGACGAGCTCGTCGACGGAAAAACCATGGCCGAGTGCATGAAGGAGATACGGTATTCGCTCGGGTGTGGGTGTGATGAGCTTCTGACGAATCTGATTCTCGTCGATGACTTCCGCTCCCGGATCCTTGCCGCTTTCCAAAGAGCGAACGCCCTTCAGGAAGGCTTCCCTGAACGTCCGGCCGATCGCCATGACTTCACCGACGGATTTCATCTGTGTGCCAAGGGTCGGATCGGCATCAGGAAATTTTTCAAAGGCCCACTTGGGAATTTTGACAACAACGTAATCCAGCATCGGCTCGAAGGAGGCCGGCGTTTTCTTCGTAATGTCATTCGGAATTTCATTAAGCGTATAGCCGACGGCGAGCTTGGCGGCGATCTTCGCGATCGGAAAGCCCGTCGCTTTGGACGCCAGCGCGGAGCTCCGCGAAACGCGCGGATTCATCTCGATGACGACGAGTTTTCCGTCCTTTGGATTGACGGCAAACTGAATGTTTGAACCGCCTGTTTCCACACCGATCTTTCGGATCACCGCCGCAGCCGCGTCGCGCATGCGCTGGTATTCGCGATCGGTCAATGTCTGAGCTGGAGCGACCGTGATCGAATCACCGGTATGGACCCCCATTGGATCGAAATTCTCGATGGAGCAAATGACGACGACATTGTCCTGAATGTCGCGCATGACCTCGAGTTCGAATTCCTTCCATCCAATGACGGATTCCTCGACCAGTACCTCGTGGACCGGGCTGAGATCCAGACCTCGCTGGACGATCTCTTCGTACTCTTCAGAGTTGTAGGCCACGCCGCCGCCCGTACCACCGAGTGTGAATGACGGCCGAATAACTGCGGGGAAACCGATAGTCGAGACGGCGCGTAACGCGGCAGGCATGTCGCCAACGACTTCGCTGTTCGGCGTCGCCAGTCCGATTTCCCGCATCGCCTTTTTGAAGAGCAGGCGATCCTCCGCCATCTTCACAGCTTTCGCCTTCGCCCCGATCATCTCGACGTTGTAGGTATCCAAAACACCCTTTTCGGCCAGTTCGACGGCAATGTTCAGCGCCGTCTGTCCTCCGACGGTCGGCAACAATGCATCGGGACGCTCGCGTTTGATGATTGATGCGACGAAGTCCGCGGTTAACGGCTCCACGTAAGTGCGCTGCGCCAGGTCGGGATCCGTCATGATCGTTGCAGGGTTTGAATTCACCAGCACGATCTCGAACCCTTCCTCACGCAAGGCTTTGCAGGCCTGAGTTCCCGAATAGTCGAACTCGCAGGCCTGCCCGATGACAATAGGGCCGGAACCGATGATCAGGATTTTGGAAATGTCAGTACGCTTAGGCATCAGATCGAGATTGCGAATTGCGGATTGCGAATTGCGGATTGCGAATTAGTGAGTACTTTCGCAATCATTTGGTTTCCTTTATCAAATCGAAAAATCGCTGAAACAGGTAATACGAGTCATGCGGCCCGGGCGACGCTTCAGGATGGTATTGAACACAGAATGCCGGGACGCTGCGATGCTCCATGCCTTCGACCGTGTTGTCGTTGAGATTGATATGGGTGATCCGGACATCATTCGAATTCAAGCTGTCCGGATCGACGGCAAAGCCGTGATTCTGTGCCGTGATTTCCACGCGCTTGCGATCGACATTCAAAACCGGGTGGTTCCCGCCGTGATGACCAAACTTCAGCTTGAACGTTCGTCCGCCGAAAGCCAGGCCCATGATTTGATGACCGAGGCAGATTCCAAAAATCGGCTTTCGTCCAAGTAATTTGCGAACGTTCCGAATTGCGTAGTCCACGGCCTCAGGATCACCGGGACCATTTGAGAGAAAAACTCCATCGGGTTTGAGTTGGAGTACATCCTCCGCACTGGTGTTCGAGGGAACAACGGTGACGCGGGCACCGGAGTACTGCAGGCTTCTCAGAATATGCGACTTGATTCCAAAGTCGTAGGCCACCACGTGAAACGGCTGGGGCACAACCGTGGACATTGCGGAAAACTCGATGAAATCCAGTTTCGAATCGGAGTTTTCATACGCACGGTCTATTGAGACCTTGCTCGCAAGGTCCGAGCCGACCATCTCGGGAGAACTTCGGACTTTCTTCGTGAGGGACGTCACCTCGTGGTCGACGAGTGAAACGATGCCTCGCATCGAGCCCTTTAACCGGATGTGCCGAACCAACGCCCGGGTATCAATGTCGGAAATGACGGGAATGCGGTTTTTTTCGAGATATTGGTCGAGAGTTTCGCTAGCTCGCCAATTGCTGTGATGCTCAGACAGGTGGCGGACGATGAACGCTTCCAGAAACGGCTTTCGGGACTCAATGTCTTCCGGATTGACTCCGGTATTACCGATGAGGGGGTAAGTCATGGTAACGATCTGCCCCTCGTAGGATGGATCGGTAAGAATTTCCTGATAACCGGTCATCGAGGTATTAAAAACAACCTCTCCGACTGCTTCTCCCTGAAAACCGTGCCCCCTGCCACGAAAAGTACGGCCATCTTCAAGCAGAAGAGTGGCGCGCCGGTTTTCCTGGATCACTCGAGGGTTCCTATTTTGTTCATCGGCCAGTAACGGAAAACGGCCTTACCGTAGATATATCTCTCGGGAACCAGTCCCCACATTCTGCTGTCGTTGGACTGGTTTCTGTGATCTCCCAGAACATAGTAATGACCCGGCTCAACGTAAACGGGCGGGTAGCTTCGAGTATCGATGAATTCGGGAATGATATATGTCTCATCGAGAGGCTGTTCGTTGACGTAGACCTGACCTCGACGCACCTCAACAACATCCCCTGGCATACCAATGACACGTTTGATGTATGACTTCGATGGATCCAGCGGGTACCAGAACACCACGATATCTTTGCGCGCGATCTTCTCGATTCTATAAACGTACTTGTTTACGAAGATGCGCTCCTGATCGACCAGTTCGGGCAACATGCTGGTCCCTTCGACTTTCACCGGCTGGTATAAAAAGACGACGATCAGGACCGCAGAACCCACGGCAAAGAAAACATCCCGCGCCCAGCCGCGAATCTCTCCAACCACGCTGGACAGTGTTCGGCTGTCGGCCTCGTTCGAGACTTGTTCGACTTCAGGTTCTGTTGTCATAGAGTACTGAGACGGGAATCTTCCTTAAAAATGGACTCTCAGTTTAGCCCATTTACGCAGCTACTTCCATAGCGTAAAGTCGCGAGTCATACCGATAACCAGACCGGCCCGATGGTCCCAACGAGTCAGTCCGGCGGTGATGCCGGCATCCAATCGAGAGGTACCCAGGCGTACCCGAACGCCCAGCCTCATCTGACCACGATCCTCCCCTCCGGGAGTCGGATTCGTTTGTGGATTGTCGCGGCCATTCCATTCCGTCGCCACGCTGAATCGATTTCCGACCGGGAAAATCGCCGCGACGCCGTAAGTCAGGACATCCTGCTGGGCGGCTGCGCGAACCGCATCGTCGAGAATACCCAAACCTACGTTTCCGAACAGGAAGGTCTTGCCGAGGGTCTTGCCAAAGAGCAGCGATCCGAAAAAGTGCGTTCCGTCCGTTCCCAATCCCTTGTCATTGTTCGAATTAGGGAGGACAACGGTCGGCCGGAACGAGACGATCGGACGCAGGCCTTTTTCGCCGAAGAGCTTGATTTTGGTCGAGACCGCCGAATCACCCCAATCATTGCGTCGCCCGGTTCCGTTTTCGTGAACCCAAACAAAGTTGTGGAGAACACCGGTGATCTGGAATTCCGATCGGTCGCCGAGGCCGAAGTGGATTCCGTTGACGAGAAATTGCAGCTCGTTCCCGCCCAATTGCGATATGGGGTATCTTGCCCGCTCAAAGTAGCCGATTCCGAGTTCGGTAGTAACTGATCCGTTGGGAATGAGCCGCGGATCCTCCGTGATCAGGGGGCGCTGCTGAGCCGTTAGAGGGAGGGCAACGCAGAGAATGACCACGATCGCGCGGCGGGTCAATCTCGAAATCTCCGTTTCAGATGGCTTCAAGTTCATAGCGAATCAGAGAAGCGCCCACGATCGCGGCGGTTTCGGTCCGGAGTATGCCAGAACCGAGCGACACCGTGTGAAATCCGGCACTTCGTGCCGAAACCAACTCATCGTCGGTCCAGCCACCTTCCGGCCCCACCAGAAAAAGTACCGGCAATCCCGAAAGCGCTGGCTTCAGCGATCCGCCGTCGTGCTCGGCAAACAAGATCCTGGATTGTGAGGGCAGATTGAGGATCTGCGGGAATTTCATTGCAGGGTCCAACTGCGGCAGATAAAAGCGCTTCGACTGCTTAGCCGACTCCACAATGATTCTTTGCCAGCGCTCGCCCCGGTTCCCGGCAACGGCATTCGACCTTGCCGCAGCGAAAGGAATGATCCGCGTTACCCCGACCTCAACAACTTTTTCCAAAGCCAGTTCAAATGCTGCCGGGCGAACCAGCGCCAGGCCCAGGATCAGTTCAGTCTTCGGCGGCACAACTACATGGGCGGCCTGCACTCGGACGATCGTCTTGTGCTTCCCCACCTGGACGACAACAGCGTCCCAGACGCTACCTTTACCGTCAAAGACCTCGATCACTTCACCGGGCTCGGCCCTCGTAACAACAAGATGCCGATGCTCTTCGTCCGTAATTCGAAGGGTGTCCTGGTCGATCGAAGGTTCTGGAAGATAAACCGACTTACGCGCCATGCTTCTCGGCGACGAGGGCCAGCCACTCGCCTCGCGCAATTTCTTCGTGAATGGTGAATCGGAACCGGCGGCATACATCGAAGATGTTTTCCCGCTGCTCGTTCAGGATCCCTGAGAATATGGCAATTCCTTTTGGCGAGAGAATGCGATCGAATTCAGGAAACAGCTCGATGATGACGTCAGCCGTCAGGTTGCCGAGGAGAAGTTGCAGGCGCCCGTTGCCAATGCAGTCTACCGAACCGCAAAACGCCCAGATTTCACCTTCCTGATTCCGGGTGACATTGGCCCGAGCAACCTGTACGGCGACTGGATCAATGTCGCAGGCAATCACTTTCCGCGCACCGAGAAGACGCGAGGCGATCGCGAGGATTCCGGATCCGGTACCGACGTCCAGAACGATGTGGTGAGGTTCAACCCATCGCTCCAGCAATTCCATCGTGAGTTGAGTTGTTTCATGGGTGCCGGTACCAAACGCCTGCCCGGGATCGATGCGGATCGGAAGGCGCTCGTCGGGACAAGGTGTATTGATCCAACTGGGAATCACAAAGAAGTCGTTCCCGATCGGGAAGCTTGTGTACGACTTCTTCCATTCCTCGTTCCAATCGCACTCTTCGACGACGCTTCGTGATACGGATGGGACACCGGCATTCGCTCGACGAAAAACACCTTGAATGCGGCGTTCAATACGTTCCAGATTGGAGCTTCGACTGAAGTAAAGGGTTAGGCGGGTTAAACCGGGCTCGGCTTCAACTTCCCAGACACCAGCAACGCCGTCATCGGATAACTCACCGACTACGGCGTCCGTGAGGTCATCCGGCACGTCCAGCGTGATCTGGTTCCACATAGCCGATCACGAAAATATCTCTCGAACCTTCTCGAGTATCTTTTTCTGTATGGGCTTGTTTTCGGTACTGATTGTACTCCCGAATCGCGTCAGCAGTTCCTTCTGCTCCTTCGAAAGCTTGTGGGGCACAACAATATCGACCGTGACGTAAAGGTCGCCTCGCGCGGCGCCTCCACGTTTTGAAATGCCTCGGCCTTTGACTCGAAATGTCGATCCCGTCTGTGTTCCAGAAGGCACGTCGATCTTCTCATCTTCTTTTTCAAGCGTCGGGACAGTGATCTCCGCTCCAAGCGCAGCCTGGGGAAAGGAAATCGGGATGTGGCAGAAAAGATCATGCTCGCGTCGCTCGAAGAACTCGTGTTCCTGAACGTGCAGCACGACATACAGATCGCCGGTTGGTCCGTTGTTCGGACCGGCGTCGCCTTCTCCGGCGATTCTTAGCTTTGAGGCGTTATCCACGCCGGCTGGAATCTTCAGTTCGAGCGTGCGTTCCTTCTCGATGCGGCCATGACCTCGACAGGAAGTGCATGGATTTTTGATGACTTGTCCGGTACCACGGCAGTGGCTGCAAGTTCGCGCAATGCTGAAAAAACCCTGCTGAAACCGCACCTGTCCGTGCCCCTGGCAAGTTGGGCAGGCAGTCGGGCCGGAACCCTTCTGCGCTCCGCTTCCGTTGCACTCGGTACATGTCTGGTGTCGCGGCACCTTGATTTTTGTTGAAGTACCGAACGCCGCTTCCTCGAAGCCGATTTCGAGGTCGTAGCGAAGGTCCGCCCCACGTTGGACTCGAGAACCGCCGCGACGCGTGCCCTGCCCGAAGAGGTCGCCAAAACCGAACAGATCGCCAAGAATGTCGCTGAAATCGGAAAAGACGTTTGGATCGAAACCACCAAATCCGCCGCCGGCAGCGGAACCCAGTCCCGCATGACCGAACCGGTCGTATTGAGTTTTCTTCTGACCATCGCTCAATACCGAGTACGCTTCGGCCGCCTCTTTGAATTTGTCTTCGGATTCTTTACTTCCTGGATTCCGATCCGGATGGTGCAGCAGCGCCATTTTCCTGTAAGCGCTTTTGATTTCCTGCTCAGAGGCAGATCTAGAGACGCCCAGAACCTCGTAGTAGTCCCGCTTATCGTTCAATGATTATTCCTTTGTCGCAACGCTGACCATCGCTGGCCGAAGCAGACGCCCGTTTAAGAGATACCCCTTCCGCATTTCATCCAGAATGGTATTTTCCGGAACCTCGTCGGTCGGGGTCGTAGAGACAGCCTGATGGAAATTCGGGTCGAATAGCTGGCCTTTCGCCTCGATTGCCTTTAAACCAAATCGACCCATTGTATCCAGAAGTTGTTTATAAATCAGTTCAAAGCCTTTCAGCGTCTGTTCATCGGTCTTCGCATTTCTGATCGCGAGATCGAAGGAATCCAGGGAGTTAAGCAATTCTTTCATCAGCTCCGCGGAAGCATACTGGACGAACTCCGACCGCTCGCGGTCGATGCGCTTCTTATAGTTATCGAATTCGGCCTGTTTGCGAAGCAGCCGATCGTACAGGTTGTCGCGTTCCTGCCTAAGTGCTTGTAATTCGGCCACCTGTGGTTCGGCCGCGGCCTGATCTCCATCCTCGGGTGGTTCCGGAGTTTGGGTTGTTTCCTGATTGTCGTTGTTACCCATAGCTTCAGATTATAAGACAGGACGAGACAGTGGCCAGGGCTTGCTGTAAAGACTAGGCGTTGATCATCTCACCGATCAAACGACCGAGATATCCGACAACCGAAATGCCACGCTCATATTCCATCCGGGTCGGACCAATGATGCCTAGAAATCCAGTGTTGTGGCCATTCGAGGCATACGAAGAAGTGATCAGAGTAAAGTCGCGCATCGTCGGCACCCCAAGCTCGGAGCCGATCGAAATATTCACGCCATCGGCAGCCTGAGAAGCAATGCATTCATTGAGGATTTTAACAAGACGGCTCTTTTCTTCGAACATCTTGAACAGGTGACGCATGCGCTCGACGTCTGCAAACTCCGGTTTATTCAAGATATTCGCGGCACCCTGGACGTAAACGGCCTCCGGCTCGGAGTCGGTATTCAAGCTGTCCCGCCACGCCTGCAGCAACGACATCATTCCATCGTAGATCGTGCGTTCGTCCTGCATCATTTGCAGAAGATCGTTGCGGATCTGCATCAGACTCTTACCGACGAATTTCTCCACCAGGTATTTGCCGGCGCGGTCCAACTCTTCCTGGGAGTAATGATCGGCAACCCGAACCAGCTTACGCTGCACCAGGCCGGAATTGGAGACGACGATCACCAGGATTTTTCCTTCTCCCAAAGTCACAAATTCGATGTGTTTGAGGAGGGTCTGAGCCATGGGTGGCGCGATCACGATACCGACGTTGTTCGTGATCATCGAGAGCAAATAGGACGCACGCGACATGATCTCTTCCGGCGTGTCGCTATCCGAGAGCACGCGGCTGATATAGCGCTCGTCCTGCTTGCTGACTCTGGAGTCGCCAATCGAGTCGACGTAGCAGCGGTAACCTTTCTCGGAAGGCACTCGTCCGGCGGAAGTATGCGGTTGTACGAGAAAACCGCTCTCTTCAAGATCCGCCATGATGTTTCGGATCGTTGCGGGGCTGAGGCGCCAATCAATAACTTTCGAGAGAGTTCGCGAACCGACGGGTTCGCCCGTGTTGATGTAGGATCGGACGATCAGCCGCAGGATTTCTCGTGGTCTATCATCGAGTTGGCGGCTGTCATCTTTTGACGTCATCGAGACTCTTATAACAATCTGGCGATTTACTGTCAATCGCAGGTACGGAGTTCGAATTCAATCGTAAACCGATCCTGAAACGCCCGCATGAAAGCGCCCGTAAGCTCTTGCAAACTCGGGCGGACTTTCAGGAACTCCGCACTTCCCGCCATTTCGCGCTCGAGCAGGGCCGTCGCACTCATTCGGGTTGCGCGTGCCAGCGCCTCCCGATTGACGGTGATCGGCATGGATCCATGTTGAAGAAAGCTCCGTCGAAGACGCCGCTGGGCGCTGCCGACAATCTTCCTTCCGTCCACCATCAGTTCGTACCGCGAAGTCGATACGAAGCAGGGCGGGTCGGCATCGTTGTCCGTCGCTCCAGCTTTCACCGTATCCGGAGCGAGAATGGCAGGAATTCCGAGCCGGTTGAAACCAAGACATAAGGCTTCGGAGACCCGTTTGTAATTCCCGTAGATGGTGTCGCCAAAATGAGTGGAGTCATTCGAAACGACAGCGTACGTCAATTCGTCATCGTGCAGGACAGCTCGACCGCCGGTCGGCCGATGAACAACATCGATACCATTCAGCCGGCTGTATTCGATGTCGACGGCCTTCTCTATTTTTTGATTTCGTCCAAGCGAAAGCGTGGGGCGAATCCAGCTATAAAAGCGAAGGATCGTTTTAGGAGAGGTTGATTCTTCTACCTCATCGAGAAGAGCCGCGTCGATGGCCATGTTGCTGACGCCATCGATTGCTCCGTCGAGAATGAGATCCCAGCGAGACATGTATATCTTCCCTAAAAAACGCTGCGGGCTAAAGCCCGCAGCCTACAAGATTCCGTCGTGACGCCGAACCATCTTGTAGACCGCGGGGCTTCAGCCCGCGGTGCATTCCATCGAGCGAGATCTATGGAATCCGGAACGGAACAAACGCCGTTGTATACGAGTTCGTTCGCGGGTCCGGACGAAGGACCATGAAAGCAAAATCCGGACCCGATCTGAGCATCTTCTCAGCCCGCCGGAAGTCTTCCATATTCCTGATTTCAACTCTCTGGGTCCCGGCAATGAGTTGACGGATGATCCAGCCCTGGTCGAGCCCGGCTTCGTCGGCAACGCTTCCACGTTCAACCGCCGTTACCATGACGCCGTCAGTGCTCTGCAGTCCGAACCGCCGGACTTGATCCTGCGTGATGGGTGAAACCCTTAAGCCAAGGCTTGCTTCGGAACCTTGATCGGGCGTGTCCGGTGAACCGCCACGGCCGGCGGTCTCTTCGGGCATGACGTTCGCTCGATCGTCGATCGTGATCGGCACCGTCATTTCGCGGCCGTCACGATTGATCTTCACTTGAACGGTTTTTCCGATCGGTTCGTTCGCGACGATTTCCAAAAGCGCCGACCCGCTCGGAGTTCTCTTGCCATCGATCTGCAGAATAATGTCGCCCGGACGAACACCAGCTTTCGCTGCAGGCTTACCGGGAGTGACGTCCTGCACAACGACGCCTTCCTTCACTCCGAAGGCTCTCATCAACGCGGGTTCATCGCGGTAAGAGATGCCGATGCCTCCACGCGTGACTTTGCCATGCTGTATGAGCTGGTTGTAGATCTTGATTGCCGTATTCGAGGGCAACGCAAAACCGAGACCGGAGAATTGTTGGGTTTCCGAAATGATAGCGGTGTTGATACCGATGACTTCGCCCGCCATATTTACCAACGGTCCGCCGCTATTGCCGGGATTGATGGCTGCATCCGTCTGGATGAAGCTTTGGAAGGAACTGCCAAGTCGTGTGCGATCGGACGATTCCCGGCCTTTCGCGCTAACAATACCAGCGGTAACCGTGTGATCGAAACTAAACGGGCTGCCGATGGCAAGCACCCAGTCCCCAACTTTGACTGGATCGGAGTTCCCGAGCTTTGCAGTCGGAAGATCGCGACCGACATCGATTTTGAGGACAGCGACATCGGTTTCTTCGTCGCTGCCGATTACCTTTGCGGCGTAATCCGTTTTGTCATCCAGCCGGACCATAATCTTGTTGGCTTTGTCGACGACGTGCTTGTTGGTGAGAATGTAGCCGGCCTTGTCCACGATAAATCCGGTTCCAACGCCCGTTGCCCTTTGAGGGCCGCCGTCAGGGTTGCCGAAGAAATCGAAAAAACCGAATGGATCATTGTTTTGAGGTGTGCGGCCACCACGGCCCCGGCCTCGACTGGGAACCTCGACTGTCGACTCCGTGCTGATATTCACAACTGCGGAATCCAGTTGCGCGGCAATCTGAGCAAACGCGTTCGAAAGCGAGACAGGATCCGGAATGATAAGAGGAGCGGGCTTCTGCTCACCGGCTTTCGCGCCGCCCGATACGATCGTTCCAATCACCACGCCAATCGAAAGCGTCGCCACAATCAAGGCGAGATAAAGCAATCGTCGATTATTCATAGACATACCTTTCGTATAACGAATTATAGCTCAGAGTCACCGGAAAGCTTTCGACGGCAAAGGTAAGGCTTTGTTTTGTAAAGACTTTGTTAAGGTGCGACCCGGACGCCCTTTCGCAGCTTTTTGAGCCGCTCTTCAGCGGCCGCAAGCGTCTCTTCCTTCTTGCAGAAGGTAAAACGGATGATGTCTTTTCCGGAGGCCGGATCATTAAAAAAGCTGCTTCCGGGAACCGTCGCCACACCAATGTCCTTAACAAGGAAACGGGAGAACTCCACATCGTTGGCATATCCCCAGCTTCCGATATCGCACATGATGTAGTAGGCGCCCTTCGGCTGCATCGGGTTCAGCCCGGCTTCATCCAGCATCTTCATCGTTCGATCGCGACGTTCCTGGTAATGTTTGGCAAGACTGACGTAATACTCATCGGGCAGTCGCAGCGCCGTTGCGCCCGCATCCATCAGGGGGGCCGGGGCGCCGACGGTCATGAAGTCGTGCATCTTGCGAATCGCGCCGGTAATTTGCGGCGGCGAGATGATGTAGCCCACGCGCCATCCGGTCACACTGTAGGTCTTCGACATTCCATTGACGACGATCGTGCGTTCGCGCATGCCATCCAGAGTGATCATCGAGACGTGTTCGGCGCCGTCATAGATGATGTGTTCGTAAATCTCGTCCGTAATACAAAGGACGTCCCACTTCTGGCAAAGCCCGGCGATGTACTGGAGCTCTTCGCGTGTAAACACCTTTCCGGTCGGATTGTTCGGCGTGTTGACAATGATTGCTTTGGTTTTGTCGTTGAACGCTGCAGCCAGCTCTTTTTCATCAAACGACCAGTCGGGCCGGCGCAGATTGACAAAGCGCGGTGTAGCGCCGGAGATGATGGCGTCCGGGCCGTAGTTTTCATAGAACGGTTCGAAGACGATCACTTCATCACCGGGATTGATAATGGCGAGAAGGACGTCGATCATCGCCTCTGTTGAACCGCAGGTAGCTGTGATCTCGCGCTCGGAATCGATATCGATTCCGAGAAATCGCTTCACTTTGTAGACCAATGCGTCGCGAAAATTCTTGGCGCCCCAGGTGATCGCGTATTGGTTGACATCGGCGAATATTGCGTCGACCGCGGCCTTCTTCAAAACTTCCGGCGCGGCAAAATCAGGGAATCCTTGAGACAGATTGACGGCATTGTGCATCATCGCAAGGCGCGTCATCTCCCGAATAACAGACTCCGTGAATTGCGTCGCCTTTTGCGAGATTGGTTTGTTGAACATCGAAAGGATTTGCCTCCAAAGTTATTACGAAATGCGAGCGGGTTCCGGAATTCCAGGCCTGATTGCGGGTGTCCGCAGCTTTAATGCAAAAAGCTCGATCGTACGCTCCACCGTCACCGCGAGATAATCGAGAGCATCCGAACTGTAAGGCTGGCTGGCACAGACGGCAGCAAGGGTTTTGCCACGCACGACAATTGGTTTGAAGTAGGTCTCGGGATCCGTCGTTTGCTGCGAAATGATCTCGGGAAAAACAGCTTTGCCGCGATTTTTCCAAAGAGCCAATCCATCGGCCTTCGCGGTATACACAGCGATCGAAGATCCAAACGGTTCCGCAAGTTTCAACCAACGCACCAGAATCTCGGTCTGAGAGCCCGCATCCGCGAGTTGCCGTTGCGCTTCCGCCAAAGAGCGCCATTGCTGGACCTGATGTTCGAGAGCGACGCGATCAGAGTTCCAGTCGGTTTGCAGTTTCTGGAGATCCGACTGAGCCTTCTTGAGATCAACCTGAGCCTTTTGAAGTTCCGCCTGATAACTCGTCTTCAGATTGGTCGAAGTATCATCCATCGTCTTATTGAACTGAAGCTGAAGCTCGTCCGTAACCTGCTTCCGAATTGCGTCTCGAGCTTCCTGAACCGCCCGTTCAACCGCGGCCTTCCGATCCGCTTCCGCCTGATTGCGAGTGCTTGATTCAGCGTTTTGAATCGCATCCTTTAAGCGCTGCTCGAAGTCGTTCTCGAGGGTTTTCCGGGTTTCCGAAACCACGCGTTCCAGTTCGGCGGCAATGGTCGGGGACAAAGCGTCGATAAGACGCTCTACTGCTGGCGTTTTGGGGTCCATTAAAGTCGATCCTCCACGGGAAGACGGATTATACAGCCTTGCCATGCCTACTGGTCAACCGGGCTTAAGCTTTGACACCGGAGTGCCGAACGCATATATAAGAAGATGTCAGCTTTATCAGTCTTTCTTTAAAAGGGGGCGCACCGGTTTCGACGGGAACGAAGAAGTAGAAGACGCATACCGAGGACCAGGTCCTCGTTAAAACTTGGAAAACAATTAACTGCTGACACTCAGTTAGCACTGGCTGCTTAACCGCTAGCCACGTCCTTGATTAGTTCGCCTGTAGGCTAGTTAAAGGGCGTCACTTTTTGCAGGATAGTCCCGGACGGGTGGCCCGCCGGTTCGGGGCGAAACTCAACGGGCTGGTGCCGAGACCAGGTTGCAGGTTCTTTTAGGTTGAGGCACGAGACAAACTGGAACCTGACAAGTATGTAGACTCTTCTGCGGAACGTTTTCGGACGCGGGTTCAATTCCCGCCGCCTCCACTCTAGAATCAACCCGATTCCTTATGAAAGTGCGCCAGCCAGCAGGCTGGCATTGCTTGTATTGATCGTGTACACAGGGATGCCATCAAGCTGGAAGTGTCGGAGACTCTCCGGCGTGATAACGACGATTGCCTCCACGGTGGGATGGTCGCGCTTGTAGCGCTTGATCTGTCGGAGCATGCTCTTCTTGCTGAACGTTCCTGCCTTGCACTCCACGAGGATATCCCCGATTTTGAAGTCCACCCTGCTGTCCTGCGATAAACGTACCTCGCGCTCATAATCGACGCCTGCTTCCGTGAAGGTCCGTTCGATCTCTTCCTGCATCTGGTCTTCGTGATTCGTGGCATACGCGCTCGCACACAACAGACTCCAGACGCGATGCACCTTGGTGCTTTTGGGTGGAGGCGGGATGAAGAGTTCCCCGCGCTGCTCTGCATCCTTCTCGTCGAGGATCGCGTCCACATCCGTGCCCTTGCTCCGCAGCCATTCCTTCGCCATCGTGTACACGCTTTCCGTGTCCGTCCTGACGGCGAGGACATCCGCTTCCGGATTCATGATTTGTCTTGCTTCGCTGGTTTTCTTGCCGAGGACCTTCTTCATGATTGGGTCCGCGCCATCCTCAATCGTCACGAAAATAGCGTCTACCTGATCTCTCATGCCTTCCCGCCACAGGCGACCGATCGCTTGCTCATGGATCCCCGGGCTCCAATCGAGTTCCCCGAACACCGCGTAGCGGCAGACCGTCTGCAAGCCATTCACGCCGGCGCCGCTGCGGAGGCTCATGATGAAGACCTGCGCGCTCCCTTCGATAAACTTGTTGAGCGCAGCATCCTTCTGCGCGGGTGATTCCGTGCCCGTGTACATGACGGGACGGTACGCGTCGAGTTCCCTCAGCCAGATCTCGTACACATCACGATGCCAACCAAACAGGACAACCTTCTCTCCGCTCTCCAGGATCATCTTGACGATTTCCGCGACTGCGCGAGCCTTCGCAACCCCGGTGGCGTGGCGCAGCTTGTAATCGAACTCGCGGGCCGCTTCACCCGCCTCATGGAACGTTCCCGTGATGACCTTCATCGCGAGGACCCTGGCTTCCTGCTCCATACGCTCCAACGTCGCCAGATCCGCATCAACGGTGTACACCTGGCGATTCACGGGTTCGAGTTCTCGACCCACTTCTTTGCGTGTGCGGCGGACCATCATCATCCGCTTCCGGAGGAAATTCCCGAGCAGAGCAGGATCGCGGATCTGCTGATCCGACGTGCACCATTCCCGCATAAAAGCCGGACGGTCACCCAACCCTCCAGGATCGAGAATCTGGAAAATATTAAAGATCTCCACGCCGTAATTCATGATCGGCGTCGCACTCAACCCGGCACGATACTCGACAAGCTCCGCGATCGCGCGGAGCGTCCGGTACTTCTCCGTATCGCTCCGTCGCAGGCTATGCACTTCATCCAGGACGAGCGAGCGAGGGATGACTTTCGTCGTCAGCACGTCGTGCCACGAGTACACGATGTGGTAGCTCACCACGTAAAAATCGGCGGCGGGCAGATCGTAGAGCTTTCGAGTCTTGAGGAAGTGGACCTTTGCGGCGGGCAGGAACTTGTGAATTTCCGCACCCCATTGCGTCACGAGATGACTCGGGACCACGACGAGGCAGGGAGCGTGCTTTGTCCCGACCGCAATCCCCACGGGTGTCTTGCCCAAACCGACCTGGTCCGCAACGAGGAGACTGTGGCGGTGAAGCGTGAGCGCAACCGCCTGCTCTTGATAGCCGCGCAGTGGCGTGCTAAAGGGGAGTTCGACGCGCTCATAGTTCACAAAGGCATGCTTTGCCTCGCGCTGCGTCAGGTCATACGCCTCAGCCCCCTCACTGAGAAGGAAACGGTCGTCGCCGCTGATGTCGAGCATGAAACGGTCGCTGAACCAGCTGAGGTCCTTACGAGCGCTCATACTGTCCGTCATCACGCGCGGACGATGCGTGAACTGCAACTCCGGATGTTGACCGCGATCCGTGCTGGAGTGGTATGCGTACTCAACTTTGCTACTCGGGAACAAGCGCTCAAACAAGGTCATGATCTGCGGCTCTGCGTCCAGGACCCAGTCCTTGCTGCCATCCTTCTCGCGAAGGAACAATCGTCCTTCCCGCTCGTCGATCTCGTGATTGGGTCGCTCGTCCAACTCGGCCTGTTCCTCCAGCGGCTCTGGCGGTTTCCCGGTCGCTAAACCATAGCTGAAGGTGGGCCGGATCTGGTACACCGTCCCTAGGTATGCGAGACTCTGAAGCAATTAGGAGCGGAATTCCGAAACTGTCTGCCGAGTGTTTCCCCAACACCATTCGATCGTCGCGGCCTGCCGCCTCTCGGTTAACCACTCCGCGAACAGCATCTCCTCGATCGCAACCCGCGCCGGCGCGTCCAGGCACGCGCTTGTAAAAGAGAGGACGCGTATGAGGGCGTAACCCTCGACTGTGCGAATCGGACCCACCACCTCGTTCGGCGCTGCTGCAAAAATCGCGGCCGCTAACGCCGGTGGCGCCTGACGCCGCTGGATGACCTGGAGGAGCGGACGCGGTGGCATCGCGGGTCGGCCGGTGTTCTGCAGGAAGCGGCGCTCCGCCGCCTCGTAAAAGCCCACCTCGCCGCTGCCGACTTGATTGGACACGTGCCGCGCACTCTCCTCGTCGGGGAGATCGAAGCGAGCGATCCGGGCGGTGTCAAACTCGGCATTCCGAGCGGCGAAGGCCTCATCTACCCGTCCCGCCGTCACCCGCTCGCGCAGCCGGGCGACGACGGCCTGGTTGGCGACGAATTGCTCGAGCTTACGGTGGGTGATGCCGTGGCGCTCCATCCAGCTGTGGGTATTCGCCGCGGTATAGAGCCTGCGCGCAACCCGGAACTCGTCCATCGCCTGCTGCAGTTCCGCATCGGAGAGCTCGATCGGCTCCCTTTCCAGCGCTTCCCCAATCAGACAGACATTCAGCAGGCGCTCGACGAGCGGTGCTTCTTCCCAGATGAAATCCAGCAACGCGATCGCCTGATCGACTTTCAGCACTCTTCCGTTCACGCGCACCAAATCCGCGTCGCTCCAGCGATGCACGCCGCGCAGGGGCCAGGGTAGCGCGCGCGCCGGACAGAAGCTGAGCGAGACCGTGCCGCCTCGCGGGAGGCGTAGCAGCGCGTCGTAGTGCACGAACCCGTCAAATCCATCCTCCTCCCACAGCAGCTCGATCGGTGTTTCTGCGTACTTCTGCCGGAGGACTGGCAAACGGCGGAGCGCCTCTTCCGGCCGGATGCCGTCCCGGCTCAGGCTCATCAGCCACTCCAGCGTGTCCAGAACGGACTGCTGCAGGGAAGGCGTCACGCTTGTTCTCCCCAACGCATCACAATGCCACGGGTTCTTCGGAGATCAGCAGGTCGCAAAGGGCGTCGCTGATGGCCAGGCCGGTTGCCTCTTCGATCCAGAGATACTGGCCGTTGGGATTAATCTCCAGGAAGACGTAACGGTTATCCGGTGTCAGGATCAGATCGATGGCCCCGAAGCAGAGGCCGAGCCGTTCCACCAACTGCACGCAACGCCGCCCCACCTCTTGCGGCAGCTTGTGGGGAAGGTAGGGCGTATTGAACCAGTCGTAGCGGCGCCAGTCGTGGCGCGTATGATGGGTCTCCTGTGAGTGGATCTCGGCGGCAAACACCTGCTGCCCGACCACCGTGACGCGCAGCTCGACTCGTTTCGGCACATACGACTGGAAGAGAACCGGGGCGTAACGAACCGACTCCGCGTAGCCGACGTCGCGCCGGGAGACGCCCTCGGTGTAAAGCGTGAACTGCTCGCCGAAACCGTTCATGAAAGAACGGCCCGCTGCTAATTTGCTGATCACATCGGCGTTCCGCTGGCGGTAGAACTCCAGAAACGCTGCCGGGCTATTGGTGAGCAGAGTGTGTGGAAGTTCAAAACCCAGCGCGCCTGCGAGCTGGAGCTGCGCAACTTTAAGCTCCGCGCGACGGATCACCGAGGGAAGCGCGGGAACCCACCGGCAGTCCAGGGTGTGCCAGAGGTCGTTCAGGACGGACTGGCATTCATCCGCCACGCACTTCCGCATTCGCTCGTCGGTGATCTCTGCGGGCGGCACCGGCAGTTGGGGACGGCGGTACCACACCGCGGTCACCCGGTCCAAATCGACCGTCTCCCCCTCGACACACAGACTGCGGCGGACTTGCCCACTGGCGCTGCAGGAGAAGGAGAGCTCCGCCGTCGAAGGGAACCGGGCAGGATTGAACCGGACCACCCTCAGAGCTGTGCCGCGCTGCCGCAGTGCTTCGATCACTCGATCCGCGTGCGGGTCCGCCTCCTCGGTAAGAATGAGGATCACGTCCGCAACCCTTCGTCACTCAAAAAACCCCAGTAGGCGATAGGCGCGCTGCGTGGCGAGTTCAGCATTCCCGCGCGCACGCTGCGCTCCCTCGGCCACTCATCATTCCTGATCCCTCACAGTATCCTGGTCCGGATAGGGGTTCCCCCCGGTGGTGAAGGCCCGAAAACGCGTACTGGTGTCGGGAACTAATAGGGCTATGGGCGTGGCGATGATAGCATTGACGACGAGGCCGCCGACTACCTGTGCTGCCTCCTCCTCGGAAAGTTCATCCGCCGGCGGCGCCAGGTCTTCGATATCGGTGCGCGGCGCCTTCGGGGTCGCCTCAGTCGGTGCGCTTTCGTGCTTCGGATCCGCCATGTCTTCCTTGTCCATGTGGTTCTCCTTTTGAAAATGTCGAACGATGACGCGGAAAAGTCGCAGGAAACCGCAACAGGAAAGACCCCATTGGAGCTCGACTGCGAGCAGTCTGCGAACTCTAGCTGGAGCAAAAGTGACTGTCAAGTTGTTCGGGCACGCCGCGAATCTATCGAGGCCAAGCCGAACCCAAGACGTTCAATTCGCGTCAAAGGTCTGCGATCAGTGATCTGGCGAACCCCCTGCCGCTCCGCCGGATTTGAATGCTCGGCCGGGGATTTGAATGCTCGGCCGGGGATTTGAATTCCCGGCTCGGGGATTTGAATTCTCAGCTCGGGATTTGAATTCTCGGCTCGAGGATTTGAATTCTCGGCCCGGGATTTGAATTCTCGGCCCGGGATTTGAGTTCTCGGCTCGAGGATTTGAATTCTCGGCTCGGGATTTGAGTTCTCGGCTCGAGGATTTGAATTCTCGGCCCGGGATTTGAATTCTCAGCTCGGGATTTGAATTCTCGGCTCGGGGATCTGAATTCTGGAATATTGAAAAAAGCTGGCTTCCCTTTGGGAAATCCAGCTTCCTTTTTCAAAAAGGCCTTCATCTTGTTACGAGTCGATCAAAACGATTTAGGCTGGCGTAAGTTCGATTCGTTTTCCAGACGGGTCTATGGACTTGATCGTAAACGAGCGCAGTTCGCCATCCTTGTAAGGTTCCGAGCCACCGCCAGAAGAGGGTTTCACTCCACCTTTCCACGCTGCGGCCAACTGTTCCGCCAAAGAACCTCCGGACGATGTCGCTGCGGCCGGCGCATTCTCGACGATACAAACGCCCTCGACGCCTTCACCCAGTTGAACCGTCACCTTCTTACCTTTGACTTGCACCACGCGGCCGGTAACACGGTCCCCGACCTTGACGTCCTGCGCGAACTGATCGGCTGGCGTCGCCTCGAGTTGTTTCATGCTGAGTTTCAGGTGCCGGGTCTCCGAATCCACCGATAACACGGCCGCGCGAACGACCTGTCCGACCTTTACGATGTCGCTTGGGCTTTGGATGCGCCTTTCGCTGGTGAATTCGGAAATATGGATCATGCCATCGATGCCTTCTTCGAGTTCCACAAAGGCGCCGAATTTTGCGAGTCTTGTCACCTTGCCTTCGATGACCTTGCCGGCCGGATAACGATCCTTGATCGTGTCCCATGGGTTTCCGAGAACCTGTTTCAGCCCGAGACTGAGCCGTCCTGCCACGCTGTCCACTTTCAGGACAACTGTTTCAACGCGCTCGCCTTTCTTCAAGACGTCGCTGGGACGCTGGATGCGTCGGGTCCACGACATTTCGGAAACGTGGATCAATCCCTCAACGCCAGGCATGATTTCGACGAAGGCACCGAAATCGGCCAGCCTGGTGACTTCGCCCGTCACGCGATCACCTGGATTCAGCTTCAGAATCGCTTCCTGGAAGGGGTCCGGAGACAGTTGCTTAAGACCGAGCGAAATTTTGCCGGCTTGTTTATCGACCTTGAGGACCTTCAGGTCCAGAACGTCGCCGACTGCCAATTCGGTAGAAGGATCGGCAACGCGCGACCATGAGATATCACCGACGTGCAACAGACCGTCCACGCCGCCGATATCGATGAATGCGCCGTAACCGGCGAGAGAACGGACCGTGCCCCGGACGACCGCTCCCTCTTCCAAAGCCTCGAGTGTGTTTTGCCGCACTTGATTGGCTTCCTCTTCGAGTACCGAGCGACGATCAACAACCACGTCTTCTTCATCGACGTCGAGTTTGATGATGCGGCAGCGAATCTCCTGCCCCACCAGCTTCTCCATCTCAACCGCATCGCGGACCCCGCTTCGCGAGGCAGGCATGAACGCGCGCGTGCCGACATCCACGGTCAAGCCGCCTTTCACCAAACCCGTAACGCGGCCGGCCACAATGTCCCCCGCATTGAACGCCCGTGTTAACCCGTCCCAGTCGCGGGGACGGGGGCCTTTGACGCGGGAAAGTTTCGCCATCCCTTCACTCTCATAACCGGTGACCGCCACGTCGAACGTGTCCCCACGCTTGACGCTCAGATTCCCGTCGGCATCGAGGAGATCGGAAGAAGGAATGACGCCTTCGGACTTTGCTCCGTAATCCACCAGAACGAAGTCGCCGGATACACCGACAACCGTTCCGCGAAGTCCCTGGACCGGCGGCCTACCCCTGCCTTTGCCCTTTCCTTTTGCTGTCGGCGCCGTTTTTGATCGCGCCTCCTGGCTGGTACTTTCAAACTCGTTGAGAATGTCGGCGAACGACATGTCCGCCTTGTCGTCACTGTGTTTCAGAGGATCGTTTGACATCGTCTAATAAATATAACATTGCAACCTTCACCTGCAGTCTAATGCACGCATGAATCCGGCCGAATCCCCGCCGATCTGGACCAGCCTGGGTTGGCCGATCCTACGCATTGTGCTGATGCTGATCGTCGGACTGGCTATCTACATCCGGGTCTTCGAAAACAAGATGGTGTTTTATCCGACCAGGACGGTCGCAGGCCTGCCGGATATTCCTTTCGAGAGTTTGACGTTCGCCGCGACTGACGGAACCCGGCTAAGCGGCTGGTATATTCCCTTTGCGGCAAGTTCGCACGTCTTCCTCATCAGTCATGGAAATGCAGGCAACATCGGGGATCGGGCGGCCATGGGAGATTTCGTCCAGCGGGAGTTTCGCACCAACGTGCTCATGTACGACTACCGAGGTTACGGACACAGCGACGGAAAGCCTTCTGAAACAGGGTTGTATTCCGATATCGACGGCGCATTTGCCTATCTGCGGTCCCGTGGGTTCGAGTCCCAGTCAATCTATCTGATCGGCCAATCGCTTGGCTCGGCCGTGGCGGTCGATCTTGCCTCGCGACAAAACGTCGGCGGCATTATTCTCGAGGCACCTTTTCCGAGCGTTCGCACTCTTGCCCGGCGTATCACGTTCTCCCTGCCGTTCGATCTCGTGATGCGTTCGCGATTCGATTCGCTCTCGAAGATAACGCGTATCCAGGCGCCCATAGCCGTAGTCCATGGCCGTGAAGATCCCGTCATACCGTACGATCTCGGACTAAAGTTGTTCGAAGCTATTCGCGGTTCAAAGAAGTTCTATTCGGTTGACGGCGCCGTCCATGAAGGGGCGTTGATGTCTCTGGACTTCAACGCGCTTCTCGATCTTCGGCGTTTCCTCCTGCAAAATCGTGCCGCGGGCTAAAGCCGCGCGGCCTACAGGGGCCCAGTTGTAGGCCGCGCGGCTTCAGCCCGCGGCACGATTTAGCAGGGCTCAATTCCGTAGCTTGGAGGACCGCTCTTTCAGTGTGCCCGCGAGGGATTTGAGTCTCAAGGCATCCCGTCCCTTAGCCGAACCGGCATCGCTCTCGAGTTGAGACGCCAATTTATCGAGTTCCACGGCAATCGTGGCGGCATTACGGTCACGCGTAGATCGGATTCTGTCGGCGCGGCCCATCGCGTCTGATACGGCGCGGGCCCGATCCGGTTGAATCGCTTTGCTGCGATTCAGTTGATCGATGTACGCGCGGGCAACCACGGCCGTAGCAGGCCACATGAATTTCTGCTGCACCTGAATGTTGGACTCGTGTGTTTGCGCCAGCATTGCAGCCTCGAGTTCGTTTTCAGAAATAAAATCGCTGGGTTTCAGCTTGAACACATCGACTCCGCGAGCAATCTCGGAACCGAAGATATGCCCGTTGTACCAATACGTGGACCAGTGTCCGCCAGTGTACAAATCCTTCGCGTCGATCGGGCCACGGTCGAAGAACGCGACCTCGACTGGATTCGCGCCATCGGTAAAATCAAAGACTGAAAGACCGCCCTGATACCACGCCTGAACCATGATGTCTCGTCCCGGCACCGGAATCAGCGAGCCATTGTGCGCAACGCAGTTTTCCTGTTCGGTTTGCGGAGCAGGCATTTTGTAGTAGCCGGCGAACTTCATTTTGCGGTCAACGACGTCGAAGATCGCGTCCGCACCCCACGTGATCGGATCCGACGCGCGGCAACGTGGCCGAGTTCCGCCGCCCCATTCATCGCTGAACAGAACTTTCGTTCCATCATTGTTGAATGTCGCCGAGTGCCAATACGCAAAATTCTTGTCCGCCACATGATCGAGACGAACGGGATTTACGGGGTCCGATATGTCCAGCAGAATTCCGTTGCCGGCGCAGGCGCCCGCCGCCAATCCGACCTCGGGATAAACCGTGATGTCATGGCACTGGCTGGTCAGGCGCGTCGTTTGTGTTCCCGGACCGTGATCGCCTCCCTGCCACAGACCGGAGATCTTACCGGAAGCAGGATCGGCAAAGATGCGTGGGCGATTGACGATTCTGGCGTTCTGCGGCGCAGCCAATGGAACCTGGATGACATCAATGCTGAAAAGAGCGGTGTTGGGATCCTTATCCGGTTCTTCACCGGAGCAACCCGTGAGTTCGTCTCCTGGCCGGACAGCGCCTGTGCCCGAACCGAAGACGTACAGATTGGCTTTATCTTTCGGATTCGGCACCAGCGTGTGTGTATGCGAACCTCGACACGTTTGTATGGCAGCGACTTGCTTCGGTTTTCTCGGGTCTGCGATATCAAAGATGCGAATCCCACGAAATCGCTCGGCGCTGACCGTTTCCGTTACGCCTTGAATACCGCAGTCCACACGACCGCGGGTTTGTTCTACCGACATGAAAAGCAACTTGCCATATACCGAAACATCGCCCTGTCCTCCCGGACAGACTGTGGACGCGAGCAGCCTGGCCTTTCCCGCCTCTTCGATGTTGTAGGTATTGAAGCCATGATAATTGCCGACAAACAGATGCTCGCCGCTGAACGCGAGATCTGAGTTGGCAAAATCCAATCCGGACGGTTGAGGCGGCGGCGCTGGTGTTGGGGCGGCGCCTCCCTGTCCCGCTGCAGCCGGACTTGGATTCGCCGGATTTGGGTTTGCTGCGTTCGTTTCCGGCGGCGTCGGTTTTCCGACTGGAGCCCTGGGATCAAAGAAGCCATCGGCTTTCGGCAGATTCTTGATGAGCTCCATGTTGCGTGCGGCAGTGCCTGCATCTTTCAAACCGGCCTTGAGTCCGATTCGCGGATCATCGGGAGCGGCGGGCTTTTGCTGCGCGACGGTCTGGCTGGCGACAAGGAGAGCTATTGCGAATACACAAACGAACCTGATCGAAATTGGTCTCATTTCTCAATCCTTAAGTGCAGCAAGCATCACAGCCATGCGATCGATCTCCATCCTTTGATCGGAAACGACGTCGGACGCAAACGAGAATATTTCGGTTTGCTGGGCGGCGCCCGGCGTAGCGAAGAGTTCTTCGACCATGGTCAGAGCGCCGGCATGATGCTTGATCATTCCTTCTAAAAACAAAATGTCGAAAGCGACGGCTTTCGCCTCGCCGAGCCGCTTCATTTCCTCGGCGCTGAGCATGCCGGGCATCATCGGCGCGCCGGGCATGTGATGCGCGTGATCGCCGGGAACTTCCTGCCTTCGGCTGGAGAGCCATACCTGCATCATCTTGATCTCGTCCGCCTGCGACAGTTGCATCCGAAGACCAAGTTTTTTCATGTCGTCGCTGGCGGTGTTTTGCGCCAGGAGGTTGGTCATATCGATCGCCTGCAGGTGATGATGAATCATCCCCTGCATGAACTTCACGTCGGCCTCCGTATGCTGGACTTTCGAGAGATCCACTGCCTGGTTACGGGCGATCGCACGGGTTGCCGCGCCGGGGGCACCGGGCTGAACGAGCGCGCTGCGATTGCAGGCGGTCGTGAGAACAGCCAAACAGACGACGCAAACGAGCCGACTACTCATGGTTGTCTTTTACGCGAATCATACACTCACGCGCTTCAGCGTGGCCAGCCGTTCTGAGGCAGACCTTTGGTCCAGCGCAGAGCGTTCCTATAGTAAACCTTCTTCAATACTTCGTCCGGAAGGTCCAGCCCGTACAGCTTCCAGAAGGCATGGTAGTCACGGTAATAATCGAAGTACTCGTCCTTGGTTTCGAATACGCGCCAATAGTAGGGGAATTCGCTGGCGGCGTACGCGTCCTTACCGAAGAGGATCCGATCCTGATACTTGATGAAAAACTCGTGCGCCGCGCGCGGCTGACGACCGAAATCGTAGAGTACTGCCCCCAATTCCAGCACCAGATTCGGCTGGGCATCGAGCTGTTTCGCGGCTCGGCCGAGATTGTTTCCGTACCAATTAAAATGCGCTCCGATATACCGCGTCTTTGGATTGGCGGCATACATGCGATCGCGCTCACCCATGAGGTCTTCGAACGACGGCGAACCCGGCATGTAGTTCCGGCGATCTGCGAAAAGCGCCAGCTCCAGCCAACGTTCGTTGTGCATATCCAATGGAGAGAAAAACTCCTGAGGCTCTGCCGTATGGATGATGACCGGAATATCGAGACGAGCGCAAAGGTCCCAAACCGGCTTGAGCAACGGATCGTCTACATGCAGTCGCGAACCATCCGTCTTCTTTGAGGTCAAGCCCAAATTCTTGGCGATCTTCAAACCGATCGCGCCGTTCCTGATCGATTGTTCCAGATCCGCGACGGCTTTCGCCCCCCATCCCGGCGCATCGGCGTTATTCCAGTCGACGTTGGCAAAAACACGGAATCGATCCGGGTATTTGCTGCTCCGGATGAAATCGACTTTTTCCTTCACTTCCTTGGGATCCGAGCCTCCGCTGAGATTGACCAATACTCGGAGATTCAAGGCATCCATCTCTTGAATCATTTGCTCGATATTGTCTGCATTGATGGTGGTGTGGTTGTGGCTGTCAATGACTGGATACTTCGCCTTCGGAACCGGGTGTTCCTCAACAACAAGGGTTTTGCGCGGACGGTAGTCCACAATGCTTGGAGCCGGAAACTCGGGCGGCCGGCATTGGCCAGCGCGAAACTCAGTCATCCCTTCCGGACATTCCTGTCCGGGTTGGATCTGCACAACATTTCCTCCGCGTCCGCCACCGCGTCCACCGCCACCGCCGCCGCGGTTACCCCGTTGCTGCGCCAACAGCATTGACGCCAGGACGATAACAAAAACACTGAAAAGCAGTAACTTGCGCATATAAGACCCTTTCGGTATGGGAGCGCGTCATTGTACCGCGCCAATGTCCAGCTGGAAAGGTTCAGCGGAATTAGGGGGTCAGACGTATCTGGCACCTGAATTCAGGTGCCAGATACGTCTGACCCCTTAATTCCGTGGTAGATTCCAGCGTCATGGCACATCTCAAGCTGGTCGTCGACCATCGGGTCTCGAATGTCGATCTCAGTTCGTTTGCCCGCTTCCTCGCCTGGCATCCGGAATACCAGCGCTACTTCCTTGCCAAACCGGGCGCCGAACACCACTCGTTGCTTTCGTTCCTGACGCAGCAATTGCCCAAGGGCACGAAGGTCGTGGATCTTGGCACGCTCTTCGGTGCCAGCGCACTGGCTCTGGCGCATGGGCTCCCGTCCGGTAAGGTAATTACGTACGACATCCGCGACAACATCCCGCACAATGCCGAAACCATTCGCAACGTACCGAATATCGAATTCAAAATTCAGGACGGCATCAAGGACTGCGCCACCTACCTGGACGCCAGCTTAGTCCTGTTGGACGTGGACCCGCACGACGGTATTCAGGAGAAGGATTTCATCGAACGCATGACGGCTGCGGGCTTCAGGGGCGTAGTCGTATGCGACGATATCTATTGCAATAAGGCAATGGAAGCCTTCTGGCACTGGATACCGATCGAGAAATACGACGTCACGCGTTTCGGACACGGTTCTGGAACCGGGATCGTCGTCTTCGATAAAAACGTCGTATCCGTCGAAGTGCACGAGGCATAAGCGGAACTTTCCTGGAACAGTCCTTGAAAACCGTTCGGCGCGGGCTATACTTCCTCCTGGTGATCAAGCGGACGACAACCTGGCTTCTGTCGATCACGATTGCCTTGTGCGCGGTCGGCGGCACCACAGGCTCGAGTCCGCTTCAAGTCAAGACCCCCAGCAACATCACATGGTCTCGGGAAGCGCGAATTCCCACGCGATCGTCGGCCGGAATAAAGGCTCGGCTTCACTTTGAACGATGGCTTCCGCTCTTTCAAGACGACCCGCAATTCAACTCCGCTCAAGCTGAAAGGCGTTTCTACCAACGACCGCCGCCGTTTGTTTCTTCTCTGACTTAGTTCCGCACATCCAACAACCCATTCACAGAGGAGAACAACGTGACTCGTTTATTGCGTTTTCTTTTTTCCGAAACGAAGGCGGAAACACAGGTCCATCAGATCAATGCTCGCCGGCAGGAACTGGCAAGGCTGGACGATTCGGCTCTCAAGACTGCCGCTAAACAGTCCAAAACCATGATCGAAACGTTTGCCGTGACCGCTGTCGTCGTGGCCCGGGTCCTCGGATTCTCACTGTTCGAGGTCCAACTGCAGGGTGCGATTGCTTTAGCCGGAGGAAATATCGCTGAGATGCAAACAGGCGAAGGCAAGACGCTGGCTGCGGTTCCGGCAGCAGTCTGGTACGCGCAGGAAGGTCAGGGCGTACACGTCATGACTGCCAACGATTATCTCGCGCGTCGAGATGCCGAATGGATGGGCCCGATTTACAAATATCTCGGGCTTTCCGTGGGCTGTATCCAACAAGTCATGACCTCAGAGGAACGTCGACGCGCCTATGCCTGCGACGTCACATATGCGACCGCCAACGAAATCGGCTTTGACTATTTACGCGACCAACTCGCCTTATATCCTAAGGACCAGGTGCACCGAGGCATGGCAGTCGCGCTCGCTGATGAGGCCGATTCGATCTTGATCGACGAAGCCCGCCTGCCGTTAGTGATTGCCGGCGATCAGGAAAGCACTGAAGCACTGGCCTACCGAGTCGATACCGTAACCCGTTATTTCCGTCAGTTCCATCATTACGTGGTCGATGAGTACGGCCGAAACGTCGTGTTGACTGAAGCCGGAGTCGCCGCCATTGAAAAGGCTTTCAATTGCGGAAACCTTTTCGAAGACGCGAATCTGGCGCTTCACGCAGCCGTACAGGACTCACTTCATGCGCATGCGCTGCTCCGGCGGGATGTCGATTATCTGGTAAAGAACGGCGCCATCGAATCGGTGGACGAGTTCAAAGGCCGCATCATTCAGGATCGACGCTGGCCGGCTGGACTGCATACGGCAGTGGAAGCCAAAGAGGGCGTCGCGCCCAAAATGCAGGGAAGGGTTCTGGGGTCCATCACGATGCAGAACCTCCTGGGACTGTATCCCAAGGTCTGCGGCATGACGGGAACCGCAGCGACACAAGCCGGCGAATTCCAGGATATCTACGATCTCGACGTCAAAGTCATTCCAACCCATCGACCGGTGATCCGAGTCGATCATCCCGACCTGGTCTTTCGAACGAAGCAGGAAAAGGAACGGGCCGTCATCGATGAAATTCGCCGGATTCATGAAACCGGACAACCCGTACTCGTCGGAACCGCCAGTGTTGAAGAATCCGAACGTCTCAGCACCGGCCTGAACGACGTTCCGCATCAGGTGCTGAATGCTCGAAACGACGAGGAGGAAGCGGCAATCATCGCTCGCGCCGGAGAACGCGGCGCAGTCACCATTTCGACGAACATGGCGGGGCGCGGCACCGATATACGGCTCGGCGATGACGTTGCCGCGCGCGGCGGCTTATACGTCATCGGAACGAACAAGCACGAAAATCGACGAATCGACAACCAACTCTGTGGCCGATCCGGTCGTCAAGGCGATCCAGGACAGACCCGATTCTTCGTTTCGTTCCAGGACAATCTGTTGGTGAAGTATGGAATCGAGGACGATCCCAGACTTCGCCGTGATCCCACCGATATTCAACGTCTCATCGAAGGCCAGCAACTCAATATCCGGCTCTTCCTGAATAAGTATGAGCGCGTAACTGAAGGGCGTCGCCGCGCCATGCAGCAAAAGCGTCAAGGCATTCTCGATGGAACTTTTCCGCGCGATTCAGAACTTGAACGGCTCGTGTCGCTTTCCACGATCGACGACCTCTGGTCCGAATATCTCGCCGCCGTCGCCGATCTTCGGGGCAGCATTCATCTCGTATCCCTTGGGGGCGGCGATCGCGATCCTTTTCAATCGTTTTATCGGTTCGGCGGGTTTAACGCTTTTCAGGAATACATCAAGCGGGTTCACACGCTGTTCGAAGACCTCCAATCCAGGATTGAGGAAGAGATACCGATCCGGCTGGCGAAGGCGGAGACGTCAGGAATCGATCCAACTCAACGTGGTTCGACCTGGACATATATGACAACAGACCAACCGTACGGCACATGGATGGACCGTGCACTGCGAGATTTCCTGAAGAACCGAAAAACGGTGTCAGGCGTATCAATCACCTAATTAGGCGGACGCCGCAGTTCTTCGTCCACGATACGTTTGATCTCAGCAGACTCGCGGTTCCCTGAAAACATCCGGCCGTTGATGAAGATCGTTGGGGTGGAACTGACTCCGGCCTTGTAGCCCTCGTCGACTTCGCTCATAACTGCGGCGGCTTTCTGACCCGAATCGAGACAGGAATTGAACGCCGCAGTATCGAGCCGCAAACTCGCGGCATGACGCTTCAGGTCTTCTGTGGTCATCCGCCGCTGGTTGACGAACAACGAATCGTGGTACTCCCAAAAGCGTTGCTGATCGTGTGCGCACAGCGACGCCTCTGCAGCTTTCTGCGCATGGGAATGCAGATACGATAGTGGAAACTGACGGTACACGCGCCGCACTCTGTCACCGTAGTACTTTTGAATGGAATCCAAGGTCGGAGTCAGCGCTGCGCAGTGATCACATTCGAAATCGGAAAACTCGATGATCGTCACGGGCGCGGATGCGGTCCCGCGAGCAGGAAAACCCGCCGTTGCAACCTCGGTGCGCAATGGATCGAGAAAGGTCTCGACTGAATATCGTCTCGACAGTTTTTCCACGTAAGCATCCAGCAATGACTTCGACATCTGCTCGGTCATGTACGCCCGAACCTGCGAAAGAGCTTCCCGGCGTGACAAGCGGCGCGTCAGCGGCATTCGCCCCTGATTGACGTCGAGAAAGGCGGCAACAACCTCGTCGGAGAGGGTTTCCATGTTGCTTTCAACTTCACGGTCCAGCAGCCTCTCTTCCGAGATGTCCTGCTTTGCCGCTTCGGCACGGACGAGCTTCCTCTCCACGAGATAATTGAGCGCACGCCAGCGAATCGCCAGGCGTTCGCGTTCGTAATCTTTCTGAGGTTGCGGACCCATCTGTTCGAGCTGCCGCAGCCGGCCGCCCGCAACTCTCTCGACGTCCTCTTCGGTAATGGCTTCTCCATTGACCAGCGCGAGATTCTTCGCACTGGACTGAGCCGCGGCCAACGACGCGGCCGTCAGCATGAAGAACAGGATCAAACGGTTCAACTGATCACCACCGTGCGCGGCCATTGCGAATTGTTCTCGCGGCCGCTGGCAATTTGTTTTCGAAGGTCTTCAGGAGTGGGCTGAACGATGCCGTTCGCGTCGATGGAACGCGAGACCAGCGTGTGCTGGCCCGGAGACGGATTCGGCCAATTGATAGACCACAGCAGCCATGCATACTTTCCGCGACGTTCCGTGATGGTCGCCGCTCGCCAGGGGCCATCGTCGATCTTCACTTCGACTTTTTCGATTGGCGTCTGGCCGCCCCATGCGGGCCCTGAAATCTTGTACTCGAATCCCGCGCCGGATTTCCGGCGTACCACACGCGCCACCACGGACTTGAGCCGGTTTCTGGAAATCGAGGAATCGAGCCACAGCGTACCATCCGGGGTTTCGACAGACCGGAGGCTGAGATAGTTTCGCACCATATGCTGGCCCTCATACCGTCGATCGAGCACATATATATAGGAGAGCCATTTCACCTGGGTCATGCCGTACCAGCCCGGAAGGATCAGGCGCAACGGAAAGCCTTGATCGGGAGGGAGCGGCTGTCCGTTCATCTGATACGCCAGCATCGCTTCATTGCTGAGAGCGTCTTGAATGTAGATGCTCCGCCCGTGCGGCGTCGTGTATTCGGTATTGCCTGCCTGAGGCTTTTGTTCCTTCTCCATGTCCGAGCCGAAAAAGACCACTTCGCGTGCTTCCGGTTTGATACCGCATTCCTTGAGGATGGATGCGAGACCGATACCAGACCACACTGCATTGCTCAGCAGTCCGCTCATTCGGTTTGGCCTCGTGGAATTCCCTGAACACTCCAGCGTTACCGCCTCTTCTCGTTTGTCGGTCCGCCTCTTCAGTTCGTCCAGTGTGAACTCTTTGGGCCGTTCGACGAATCCACCGACCCGTAGCTTCCACTTCGCAGCGTCGACGCGTTGCGTTTCGCCCTGGTTAAAAGCATAGAACTCATTATTGGGAGTTGCCCAGGTCGTCAGCTTTCGCAGATCGAAGCAGCGAACTCGAGGGTTCCTTTCCGAGAACTCGATCTTGAACTGATCCGTGTAGTCGGTGAAGTTCACCAGCTCTTCGCCCTCTTGAAGAGCCCACACACTCTCGGGAACTCCCAGTGCCGCAAGCCCTGCAAGGCCGTTTCTCAGCATGTCGCGCCGCGTCCATTGTCCGTTCATCGAGTGACCTCCGCCCGCTCTAAATACTTCCTGACGCGTCCTTTGGTCAAGGTACATCTGAGCCGCTATAGCGGCTCGCCATGGTGTCAGGTTCGCATTCCAACCAATGGATCGATTCGCGAGGCGCGGAGCGCGGGCAGCAGACACGCGGTGACGGACACGATGATGATGGTGAGCGGGGCCACAGTAAACGTCGGCCAGTCCAGTGGAGAGACTCCATACAGCAAGGTCGTGAGATATCGAATCAACGCGAATGAAACGACCACTCCAATTCCAATGCCGACGAGTGTGACGAACAAGCCTTGCCGGAGCACGAGACGCACGACGTCCGACGGGGTAGCACCGAGTGCGGTTCGAACCGCGATCTCGCGCGTTCGCTGGGCGACGCTATAAGACAGAACTCCGAATAAGCCGACGCCGGCAACGACGAGCGCAGAAACGGCAAACGTTCCCAGCAGCATGGCATACAGCCGCGGCCGGGCAAGGCTGGTTGAGATGCGTTCTTCCATGGTGAGGAGCGATCCGAAAGACATCGAGGAATCGAGTTCGCGAGCGACGCTCCTCAACGGTTCGATGATCGAACTGGGATTGCCCGCTGTGCGCAAGACAAGGCTTCCCCCATCGGGATTGAACGTCGAAGACGTCATCTGCCGATTGAGACTGTAGATTTCAGGTTGAGCCGGATCCGTTAAGCCGCGTTTGACGACATCATCAACGATGCCGACGACCTCATATAATTGGTTGTCGCCCCTCGCAAAGTTCGAGATTCTGTCGCCGATAGGCTTCTCCGACAGATACTGCCGCGCGAACGATCGGCTGACGATGACAACCTTGCCCGACGTGGCCATATCTCCGCTATTGAACGCCCTTCCTTCAGCGACTCGCATTCCAATGGCGTCGAAGTAGTCCTCCGTCACAACCGATCGCAGAGCGGAAACCTGGATCTCGGCCCCAACCGGCGGCCGGAGTGACTTCATCGTGAAACCAGACAATGTTTCAGAGCCGCTCATCGGCAATCCCGTCGTGAAAGCGATTCGATTGACGCCGGGCAGGACCTTGGCACGCCCCAGCAGCGTATCCAAAACTTCCAAACGGCGTTGCGGTGTAAACGCGAAGTCAGGCATGTACACTCGGCTTGTTAACAGGTTGGAGCCGTCGTATCCACGGTCCGCGCCCGTCATAGCAAGAAAGCTGCGCATGAGGAGGCCCGCACCGATCAACAGCGTGCAGGCGATGGCGATTTGACCGGCCATGATCGTCAAGCGGATTCCGGGCGCATTTGTTCCTTTGCTGCTGGTAGAGGACGTGCCGCTGTCCATCAAAGCTTCAACGAGTCTGAACCGCCGCAGGTGAAAAGCCGGCAATACGCCAAGCAGCATGCCGGTCAATAAAGTCACTGTCGTTGCAAATCCGGCAACGGCCCAATTCAGTGTCACATCGTCGAGGCGGGGAAAATCCGACGGCAGGATAGCTGGGATCCAACGATGCAAGGCCGCGCTAAAAACCAATCCGACCGCTCCCCCTCCCAGACCGAGCAGCACGCTTTCAACGAGAAGCTGTTGAGTGATTCGTCTGCTGCCGGCTCCAATGGCTGTTCTGATAGCGATCTCTCGATGACGCGTGCTCGCCCGCGCGAGTTGAAGGCTGGCCACGTTGGCCACCGCCGTCAGAAGAAGCAACGATACGGCGACAAGCATAGCGATAAGTGGAGTTCGGATGTCGCCGGTGATCGCTTGCAATGCCGGAACCACGGATACTTCCGCCGGGCCGTTGCTGCCAAATACCGCGATCGCCACCATCCCGGGATCGGGTCCGCTCCTCGCTCTTGCAGTGGCCTCTGTGGCTGCCTGTGACGGGCTCACTCCGGGCCTGAGTCGCGCCATCGCTTCGAACATCGTCATGGATCGCCCTTTTCCATCGCTGGTGATGACAGGAGGGATATAGAACGGAGTCCAGGCCCGCGTTTCCTTGTCGGGGAAGGCGAATTCCCGCGGCATGACGCCGACGACGACATGGGGCTTGCCGTCAAGTTTGATCGATTGACCCAGCGCTGACGGGTTTCCGCCGAAGCGTTGCTGCCACATTCCGTACGAAAGGATGACTTTCCCGAGCTGGAGCGGAGCGGCATCGTCTTCAGAAGTGAATGTCGCACCAATCAGGACGTTCGCGCGAAGCAATGGAAACAAGCTCGCCGAAGTAGCGCTCACGGAAATCCGTTCAGTATCTCCCGGGCCCGAAACCGTGGCCTGACGGCGTGACCATGCACCCAGACTTTCGATGGTCGAGGGCTGATCGCGCCACGGTAAATAGGCGGCGTTTGTCATTCGCCAGGGGAAATCTCTTGTGGCGCCCTGATGCGTTTCGGCAAGCCGGACAAGCCGATCGGGCTCGGGCCACGGCAGCGGTTTAAGCAGCACACCATAAGTGACGCTGAACAGCGTCGTCATCACGCCGATGCCGAGAGCCATGGTGAGAATCGCGAGCGACGCGAATCGGCGCTGCCGGCTCAGCATTCGAAAACCATAACGAATATCGCTGGCGAGACCGGCGAATTGTGAAACTTTCAGGACAGGTGCTGTGGTCACGTCATATATGGACACAACTCGGATTGTAAACGTTGGCGGAACCGGAGTGGATGGAAGGATGGAAATGGGCTGGCTAAGCGCTGACTTTCCGTGCTCCACGGAAGGGCACAATAGTTATTGCGGCGGCCACAAGGGGCTGCGGTTCCAGCCAAAGACTTCCTTTTCGACCTGGGAATGAATTGGGGGCGATTCGCCCCAATTCAAAATCAGGGGATTATGACGAAACTGGAGCCAGACAGGACTGGCTCTACTGTCCCGGCGTCATGATGTGGGCTGCAGAGGTGCCGGCATTCATGATCCAGGCGCCGCCCTTAGTGCCATTTTCGGGCAGGCCGAGCGTTTGTGTTGTGGCGCCCGGCACCGAGACTGTCACGTGCGA
>Ga0137427_10000184_pt1 | contig 34327 bp, 30 predicted proteins | sample EasRivERMZT700_2_FD_102309 | JGI IMG/M metagenome (GOLD analysis project Ga0137427, IMG submission 102309) | Soil microbial communities from meander-bound floodplain in the East River, Colorado, USA - East River MetaG ERMZT700_2 | ecosystem: Environmental > Terrestrial > Soil > Floodplain ...
AGCGATCTTCCAGGAGTGTTCCGGGGCGATCGTCACGCGTTTGCGGGTGGGCGACGATGCGATCGGCGGTCACCTGGATGAGGCCGCGCTCGACGAGCCAGAACCAGAGGCGACCGCGCGAGTCAGCCATGCCGTGGTTGAACGACGTGTGCTCGTAGGGCGCCACGCTCTCGAACGCGCCGACCTCGTCTGCGTTCAGGCGCGCGCGGTACAGGCCGTCGTATGTCGCGCACCACAGCACGCCGGCTCGATCGAATCCGATTGCGTTCACGACGTTCGACGTGGGTGTTGGACCCACGGCATAGCTCACGAACTTCTTTCGCGCGCCGGCCGGCTGGCCATCCGAGCGGCCGCGGGGAGTCGCCCACCGGGCGCCATCGAGTTCGTCAATCAGCCGTGACACGCCGGCTTGCGTCGCAATCCAGAGATGGCCGTGCGGATCTTCAGCCAGGTCCTGGATGTACGCGTGCGCGAGTCCGTCCGCAGTCCCGTAGCTGACGAAGCGATAGCCGTCGAATCGGGCGAGTCCCTCGGCCGTGCCGATCCAGAGGTAGCCCTTGCGGTCCTGGCGCAACGCGGTCACGGAATTGTGCGGCAGGCCGTCGGCCAGCGTGTAGTGCCGCACCGGCAGTCGCTGGGCGCTGGCGTGACTCGCCCAGGCGAGGATTACGACCAGCGCGGTCAGCCCTGTCGTCTTCATGCGCGCCGATTGTAGAACCTCGCGGCCGAGCGCATCCGAACTCGCTGTCCCACATGTTCATGTGGGTCCCCGCCTCGAACGCGGCGAGATCGACATGAGCATGCGGCTGGCGACCGGTGCGGTCAGGGCGTACAACCGTGTCGGAGGACGTCATGCCCGTTCGAGGCAAGCGCAGCGCGCTATTGGCGGTCGCCGTCGTCGTCACGATCCTGACGACACCGGTGGGCGCGAGCACACAGGTCGTCGTCGGAGATCCGTTTCCGGACTTCTCCGCGACCGACCACACCGGTGCGCCGTTTCAACTCTCGAGCCACTCGGGGAAAGTCGTCCTACTGCACTTTTGCACGATGTGGTGCGGGCCGTGCATCGCCTCCGCGGAAGCCGAGGCCGACCTGGCCGCCGACCTCGACGAGCAGATTGGCGTGGGCAATTGGAAGCTCGTGGATGTGCTCGTGCAGGATCAGAACCAGGAAGCGACAGACCTTACCGACGCGGGAGCTTGGCGATCGGTGACAGACACGCCGGCGTTGACGTTGCACAGCAGTGGCACGAGCCTGCTCGAGGATTTCGCCAGTACGCTCGGCATTGCGCAGTTCCCGACGTACTTTGTCGTGGCGCCCGATGGCACGGTCGGCGCGGTCCTGGCCGGGTTCTCGGACAACCAACTGCTGATCGACGCGGTGGTGGAGGTCTGGGAATCGGCTGGATCCGATGTGCAGCCGCCCGTGATCGCCGCCAAGAAGAACGTGATCGTCGAAACCAAGCTGGCCCCGGTTCAGGTGAAGTTCGCCAGTCCCACCGCGGTGGACGCTGTTGACGGCGCGGTGTTCGTCTCCTGCCTGCCGCGGAGCGGGTCACGGTTTCCATTCGGGGGCTCGCCGATTACCTGCGACGCCAGCGATGCCTCCGGCAACACTGCGCATTCGGTGTTTTCGGTGGTCGTTCGGCTGCCAACAACCCTCGGCGCCGTTTCGAACCCTGGCAATCTGAGCAAGATCCTGACCGAGGTTCATCCCGGCCAGCGCGTCCGGGTGACGGCCGGTGGATTCACGCCGCGCGCGCGCGTGGTCCTGTTCTTCACCACGGCGAGTCTGGAGTCGATCGACCTCGAGCAAGTACGCGCGGACGGCAACGGTCAGATTGACGTCCTGCTGAACATCCCCATCAAGATCCCGGCCGGCGCGAGTCAGATCTCGGCCAGCAGCCGTGACGAGGCCGGCGAGGAGTTCGTGCGAGCGTGGGTCCTGACGGTCGACAAGGGACCGAAGAAATAGACTCGCTGCCGGACGGCATCGCGCGCGCGAGCGACTGCGCCGTCGCATGAACATGGGATGGTCGGCAGGCCATCGACTGAGTACGATGCCCCACGGGTGGGAGGGCTGCCAATCGATCCAGTCCGCGTGGCGCTCGTGGAGGACAACGCGCGGTATCGGCAGAGCCTCGAGCTGCTGCTGGCGCACGCGCCCGGCTTCACGCTCACGCGCAGCGTCGCGCGCGCCGAATTGTTGCTGGCCGATCTCGAGTCGGCCGGCCGGTCGTGGGACCTTGTCCTGATGGATCTCGAGCTGCCCGGGATGAGCGGGATCGATGCCACGCGGCGCCTCAAGGCGCTGGACCCCGACATCGCGGTCGTCGTGTTGACGGTGTTCGAGGAGCCCGCGACGATTCTCGACGCGATTGCGGCCGGCATCGACGGCTATCTGCTGAAGAAGAGTCCGGCACCCGAGCTCCTCGCGCAGCTCAAGAGCATCCTCGCCGGCGGCGCACCGCTCACGTCAGCCGTCGCCCGGACGTTGCTCGAGCTGGTGCGCGTGCAGCACGCGCCGGCCAGAGCCCAACGCGATCAGGTCGGCCGGCTGGATCTCTCCGACCGTGAGCAGGAAGTGCTCCGCGGCCTCGTGCGGGGCCTGAGCTATCGGCAGGTCGGCGACGCGTGCGGCGTCAGCATCGACACCGTGCGTACACACGTTCGTAACATCTATCGCAAGCTCCAGGTGCACAGCGTCGCCCAGGCCGTGAGCCGCGCCATTCGCGAACGGCTCGTGTGAATCACATCTCCATGCGATAGCTGTTGTCATGTCTCGCGGCTAGTCTCTCCGGGCCGGAGTCATCCGGCCATCCTCAGAAGGAGATCACATGCGCCGCATCCTCGCCGTTGTCGTCGTGTTGCTCACCGTCGGTGCCGGTCTCGGTGCAGGCCGGATCGACGAAGTGATCGATCAGGAATCCCTGCCGGCCGTCAGCCCCGCCATCACGTTCGCGGCCGGCGGTCCGGTCGCGCAAGTGCTTTCGCAGACGGTGACCGTCGGTGTCACAGGGGTGCTGGCCGAAGTTCGCCTCGCCTTCGGGTGCGTAGACGATAGCGAACACGTCATTCTCGAGATCCGCGACGTGGCGTCGAGTGGACAGCCCGGCCAGACGCTGTATCGCCACCGGCGCTATCCCGTGGCGCAGTTCCCGTCGCCGGTGACGAACGAGTTCCGATCCCTGGACCTGGGCGGGGGACTGGACTTCACCGCGGGTGACCAGTTCGCGATCGTGATCACCACCACCGAGGGCGGCTCGTGCGGCGTCTGGCCCGGCGAAGTCGGTGACTTCTACAACGGCGGTACGGCGTGGGCGGATGCGAACGACGGGCCCATCGTGCCGCTGTCGCTCGGGACGGGACGCGACGATCTCGCGTTTCAGACCGTCATGCGCGTGCGATAGGTCGCCGCACGCGCCGTTTGTGGCAGGATCTCGGCGCCGGGCACGCGGCGCGCGCTCATGAAACGGCTCCTCGTCGTTCTCGTCGCCGTGATGGCCGGAGGCACGTGGTCACGTGCCGAGGAGCGGACCGCGCGCCGCTACGACACGATCGGCGGTTTCTCGACGGCGTCGATCTTCAGTCTGGCCCAGGACACGGAAGGATTCCTGTGGGCGGGGATCGACGGCGGCGGGCTCGCGCGCTTTGATGGCCGCGAATTCAGACGCTGGGCGCCGCAGACGCTGAAGAGCCACCTCTACTTTGGACGAGGCGCCGGCGAAGACCTTGTCTTGATCGTCGAGCCTGACACCGGCGCGCCCGGCGGCAACACGCTGCAACGAATCGCCGGCGATGACGTCGTGCCCATCGACGGTCCGGACGGCACGCGCTGGTCCGGCGTGCGAGATGCTGCCTACGACCTGGGTCATCGATTGTGGGTGGCTCGACACACGGAGCTGTTCTATCGCTCCGATCGTGGCGAGTGGATCCCGCTCGCGTCACCACTACTGACCGGCAGTCGTATTCGCAGGTTGGCGCCGAATCGTCAGGGCGGGATCTTCGTCGTCACCAACACCGGCATCCTGTCGATCGATCGTGGCGGCGTCGTCTCGCGGATTGTCGAGACGTCCCTCGCCGCCGACGTCGTCGACCGGGGAGACGGCTCGATCTTCTTCGTCGAGAAGAAGCCGCTGGGCGGCGCGATCTTCGAGTTGCGAGATGGGCGCACGACGGAGCTCCTGTTTCGTGACGCGAACTTCATTGCATTTGTCCTGAGAGGCCGCACGGCGTGGGCGGCATTCGACAGCGGGGTGGTCGCGCTGAGACCCGGAGAGAGCCCGGAGGTGCTCGGGCCCGCTCAAGGTGTGCCCGGTGGCGGCGGCCTGGTGGACCTCGAAGGCAGTCTCTGGGTGGCGACCGCCGCGGGCCTCGTCCACATTGCAGAACCCGAGACTGCGCTGTGGACCGAGAGAGATGGGCTGCCCGTCGCCTCCTCCCGCTACCTCGCCACCACCAAAGAAGGAGTGTGGGTTTCCACCTGGGGCGGGTTGTGCCGCCTGACGCGGGCGGGCGGCGCGTGGAATGTGGCTGTTGAAGAGAAGGTCGATCACAAGTGGCCGTTGATGACCGATGGTCGCGGCAGACTCTGGGCGAAGGACCGCGACGACTTTCTCGAACGCGTCGGCGGTCGATTCAAGCGATACCACGTCGCCGACTCCGGTGTGCTGCTCGGCGCGGCTCCAGCGTCGGACGGCACGCTCTGGCTTGGAACGGATCGCGGACTCTTCAAGACCACGCGTTCGGAGACGACGCCGGTCTTGCTGGTCAAACCCGCGGACGCGGACGTGGTCGAGCAGGTGTTCGAGGATGCTCGCGGGCAACTGTGGATGAGTTCCCGCAACCGCATCTATCACGCGGCCTCTGCCGCAGTGACGTCAGGGAAACCGTTCACGTGGACTCGCAACGAGATCGACGGCGCCCGGCAATTCTCGAAGATTACTGAGACGTCGGACGGCACGCTGTGGGCGTCCAACTGGCTCGGCGGCGTGTGGCGCTACCAGTCTGGCGCCTGGGCGCCGATCCCCGCGTCACTCCAGCTTCCGTCTCGGACCGTTCAGAATCTGGTGCCGTCGAGATCTGGCGGCATGTGGGTGCTGAGCACCGGGACGATGCTCCGAGTGATCGATCGGCCGCAGTCCAGTGACGGGTGGGAGGTGGTCGAACAGCTGAACGGGTGGCAGGGTCTGCCGCCCACGAGCATCGCCGACCTCGTCGAGGAATCGGATGGCACGTTGTGGATCGCGACCGCTGCCGGCGTGGTCCGCATCAGACCCGAGGCACGACGATCGCGACCGTTCCCGCCCCTCGTCAAGCACACGGCGTTCGTGATCGATGGGCAGCCGCTTGCGCTGGACACCTCGACGCTCGACGCCGGCCGTCAGGTTGAATTGCGTTTTGCGGCGTTGTCCTATCGCAGCCCGGGATTGTTGAAGTATCAGTACCGGCTCCGCGCCGATGGCTCGTGGATCGACTCGAGCAGCCAGGAAGCGGTATTTCGCTTTCCGGGTTTGATGGCTGGTCGATACCGCGCTGAAGTTCGCGCGTCGCTCGACGGCGTCAACTGGTCGGCGACGCCTGCGCGCGTTGATTTCGAAGTGCTCGGCCCCTGGTATCTGCGCTGGTGGGCGATTGGGAGTGTCGTGCTCATCCTCGCCGCTGTGCTCGCGGCCGCGCACCGGGCCCGTGTGGCGATGGTGGTGCGCCTCGAGCGGCAGCGTGCCGCCATCGCGCGCGATCTGCACGACGGGATCGGCTCCGGTCTCGGCAGCATCGGCATTCTCGCGGGCGTCGTCGCGTCGGACACCGTCGGCGACACCGAACGGCGCGAGCGCGTTCGGGACATCGCCGACACGGCCGCGGAACTGGGAAGCACGCTGACGGACATCGTCTGGTCGCTGCGTCCCGACTCGGCCACGCTGGAAGGGCTGGCGCAGCGCCTGACTCAGCGGGGGAGCCGGCTGTTTCCTGATGCCTGCCCGGCGTTCAGCACCGAGCTCCCAACACTCTGGCCTGCGGCAGACCTGGCGCTCTCCGTCCGGCACAATCTGCTGTTGATCACGTCTGAGGCGCTGCACAACGCCGCGCGTCACGCGAAAGCGCAGCGGGTCGTCCTGGGCATGGCGCCGCGCGGCCGCAGCTGGGCATTGTGGGTGACCGATGACGGCTGCGGACTTGGCCGCCGCGAGTCGTCCGACGCCAACTGCACCGGGCTCGGGTTGCCCAACATGCGCAAGCGGGCCGACGACATCGGGGCACGGATCGATTGGTCTGCGAGGGACGGCGGCGGCACCACGGTGACGGTGATCTTCACATTCGACGGCCACGCACGGCGCTGATTCCGGTCATTTTGCGGTGTTCCAGCGGCGCGCGGACACGCGATATCCGCGCGGATCGCTGGTGATGTTCGTCGATCTGGTCGCCGCGCGCTTGCTCGGGCGACATGTAAGCGACGGTGCCAACAGCGAGGCCGGGTCCGGTCAACCGGCTCTCGGCCGCCGCGATGCTCACGGTCTCGGCGTCGCTCACCGTCCGATTCTTCGATCGCATAGATGGTGCAGATACTCGGGTGGTTGAGCGCGCTGGCGGCATGCGCTTCGCGGTGAAACCGCTCGAGCGTCACGCCGGGTCTAAAGACCCGGCCTCCATCTGGTCTCAGTACGTAGGGCAGACCGAACTTCGGTCCGCCGACTCTCCTCGCGGACTCAGCGAATCCGAAGTGGATCGAAGGTAAACGTCGGCTGGGTTCCTTGCGACCCCTTGAGGGTGATCTGAACTTTCGCATGGCCGAACGGGTGAGCTGGCTTGACCGGCACCCGGAGCCGTCCGGCGAGCGACGTCCCGCTGGGCTTTACTTCCCAGATCGGCCTATTCTCCGACATGGTGGTGACGGTCGCTTCCTGCACCGTCCACCCGTTCCCGATCTTCACGCCGCGAAACAACTCGGCGATGAGGGCGCAGCCGGTGAATCCCGGCGGCGTCGGTGGGCCGCTCTGGACCACCATCTCAACGGTTTCGGCTCCGATAGTAGGCGGGTTGCTCGTGCAGTGACCGTGACCGCTTGGATTCTCGAGCCTGGTAGTCGCCAGTGCCACCCGCGGGATGGCAATCATGCCGATCTGCAGCTTCTGGACCGTGATCAGACGAACCGTCAGCGTGAACTCCGCGCTGAGTTCTCGGCCCCCTGAGGTGAGGGCGAGCAGACTCGCTTTGCCAAGAGGCGTGACGGTTGCCACGAAGCGGTGGGTCCCGTTGGCCATGGGCCACACCTGGTTGAGTTCGTTCCACTGGCCTGGCCCGGCGACCACCGAGGTCACGGTCTGGAGCCCGCTATCGAAACTGCCGTTCGCCGTCTTGATGCGCCACCCGACGTTCGTCGCCGGCTGACCCGTCGTGCTGTAGACGCCCAGCTCGAAGATGCCGCTGCCGGCTCCTTCGATCGAGCTGCCGCTCGCAATTGGCGCGCCCGCGTACCGGAATCTAAACGACTTGATCGCGACCGTCGGCGCCCCGCCCACTTGGGCCGCCAGGAGCAACGCCAACGCCAGCCGAGCGGGACGACTCAGATTCTCCATGACGCACCTCAGACTGTCCGACGTTGGTGATGCGGCCCCGGGTGACAACTGTGCGCCTCACTTCACCATCAACCCCGTCGGGGCGACCGTCACCACATTCGTGGCGAAGTCCACGACGACGGTCTGTCCCACTTTCAACATCGCGAGCAGCTTGGTTCCAGTGACCGTGACCTGCCGCAATCGTGCCGGAGCGCCCGGCGTGGGCGCGTTCTCGTTCAGCGTCACGACGCCCGTTTGCCGGTCAATGGCGGTAATGCCGCAGCTTGGATTCAGCGTCCAGACCGTCGACCGCCTTGCGCACGAATCGCGCGAGCGCCAGACCTTCGTCACCGCCGTCGTGGGGAGCGACCGCCGCGTGCGTCAGCGCGGCAGGCTCGATGGATTCCTGGCGCGAGGACGTTGGGGTGGCGGCCGTGAGCACGCGGTCGGCCAGGGCCTCGGCGGTCAGCGAGAACCGCAGGTTCACGCGCGACCGGACGAGCGCGAGCACCTGAGCGCGCGCCGGATGCTGCCTCACGGGCCGTATTGTACGTAGGGCGGACCGAACTTCGGTCCGCCATTCCAGCGGCGGACCAGAATTCGGTCCGCCCTACGTACAACAGCGTTACTGCCCGCCGCCCGAGACGGTCGTGTAGATCTCGGCGTACGTCTTGAGCACTTCGCCGAGCTCCTTGGCCATCTCGATCGACTGATCCCAGCGCCCCTCCGGCGTATGGCGATGGATGATCCTGACTCGGGAGACCTGTTTCAGGATCTCCGTCGGCACCGGGAAGTTCCAGTCGGCCTTGCGCTCCGATGGCGCGCTCGCATTGCTCACGGGATTATTGGCGTTGACGCCGTACTTCTGCACGGGCATGTCCCACGCGAGGACGTTGCCGTCCTTGTCCTGAAGCTGAACCTTCACGCCGCCGGTGAAGCCCTGCGCGTTGTTGTTGGTCCACGTCCTCGTCGTGCCATCAATCCGGCCGGTGTTCGAGAGCTTGACCCACGACTCCATGTGACCGACGGACACGGTGTCCTTCTTGTGAGCCTCGGCGGGCCACTGGACGAACACCGCGCTATTGACGGCGGCCTTGGCCGCCACAGTCGCCCCGGCCAGCGTCCTTCCCGTCCCCTGATACAAGCAGACGCGCTGCCCGACGAGCGGTTTTGCGGCTGCCGTGGTGGGCACCTTGAACTGGATGCCCTGATTGTTCGACGGATCGGTCGCCTTCGCCGACGCGCCCGAGAGCGACGCGATGCTGGTGCATCGTGCGACCGTCGCCGCGGTGGTGCCGATTCCCTCGGCGCCGCGTTGCGCGACCGCGGTCGCACCGCTCAGCACGAGCGCAACACCCAATCCGAATCCGATTCCAATGAACGCCGAGGTCGACTTACGCATGACATTGCCTCCTTGTTTCCTTAGTGAAGCGTCTTCTCTTTGAAGTTGTTGCTTTCGTTGAGCTCCGCGACTTCGCTGGAGCGATCCAGGAACACGCGCACGTACATCGGCCAGACCGTGACCCGCATCGTCTTGAAGTCCGCTTCGACCGCTTGCCCGATCCTGAGCGACCCGATCAGCTCCGGATCGTCGAGCTTGAACCGGAACGTCTGGCCGGTTGTCGTGTCCTTCATCGTCACGACGCCGCTCTTCGTATCGATGGCCGTGATGCCGCAACACGGTGCGGCGGCGCTGAGGCCCGAGGGGCCGACGAGCGCCAGGACGAGCAGCCCGCACGAGACCAGCCACGTCCGCTTGGTCTTCATTGTTGGCTCCCGGCGTCCGGCTCCAAGGGCGAGACTGGGGCCTTGCCGCCGCCGCAGGTGCTGACCGAGAGCTTGATCAACTCGCCGCGCAACCGGCCACCAAAGTAGCCGCCGAGCACGGTGTTGAGGGCCTCGCGCGCGGCATCCTTCGCGAGCTTGTCGATGTCGTTCTGAACGCCCGTGATGTTCAGATCGCCGATCGAGACGTGCAACTCGTCGGCCTGCTGGCTCCAACTGACCTTGCAATGCTGATCCTTGTCGACCGTGATCATCGGCTTCGCCTTGTAAACCACCTTGATGTCGGTCAGGCGCACGCCCATGCCGTAGGCGACGTCGGCGCACGGCCCGAACTGGACTCGCACCGTCAGACCCTCGGCGCTGAGCTTCGCGATGTTCTGCACAATCGTCAGGCCCTGCGCGGTCAGCGTGAACTGCGGCGGCTCCACCTTGAAGCGGAAGCCGCTCGTCGACTTGAAGCGCACGCACGAGACGCGATGCTTCTTGCCCAACGGGTCTGTGACGTACACGTCGTTCTCGTACGACTTGTTCAGGAACTGGAAGTGGATGTCGAGCACCGCCGCGGTCTTCGCGGCCGCAGCCATCATCTGCTGGCCCTGCGGATGCGACGACAGCGGAATGGGCACCATCGCGGTCATCTGCCCCGCGCCCGCGGCCCGCGATTGGGCGCGAAGGGCGACCGTGGCACACACCAGCAGGCTCGCGACGACAGCAACTCGCGTGAGATTCGTCATGTTCCTCTCCTTGTAGCTGAAATGGTCAGATCTTCTTCTCGATGAAGTTGTTGGCTTCGTCCGACTCTTCGATGTGGAAGAACCGGTCGAGCATGATGCGAACCCACGAGCTCGACGTGGACAGGACGCTGCCGCCGATGTAGAAGCTCGTCTTCTGGCCCGGTGCCAGGGCGGGGATGGTGTGCGTCGGCGTCAACTCCGGCCACCCTTTGATGCCCGGCAGGCTCGTCAGCGCGGTGCCCCAGACTTGCGTCGATGGCGACGGCCAGTTGCCCTTGTTGATGATCGTCACTTCGGGCGTGTACGTCTCCTTCAAGAGACCCGAGTGGTTCCGGTCGATGCTCACGACCGCGAGGTCCGGACACGGCCGCGCCGCCGTGAGGGCGGTCGTGTTGTTGTCGTCGTGGAGCTCCTTGATGACATTCCGCTGGTCGACGACCGCCTTCAGATCGCGTGACTGCGCGCATTTCGGGACGTTCGGCCCGAGCGTGACCGTGAACACCTTCGAGGCCTTGCCGTCCAGCGTCTGCTGAGAGACGGACTGCACCAGGGTGCCGCCGACGTAGAGGTCGATCTGCACCTTCTCCCCAGGACTGCCGCCGCGCGCCTTGGCGATCGGGTTGACCGCCACGTCACCACGGTTGTAGAGCGTCAGCACGACCTCCCCGAGCCCCGTGAGTCCCAGGTCTTTCACGACGAGATCCGCGGATTGCTTCAACAGGATCACCTCGGGATTGACCTGCGTCTGCGACGCCGTCACCTGGGCCGAGCGCAGCACGCCGCTCACGAGCACCACCGCCACCGATGTCGCCGCCAGAATGTTGCGCATGGGCAGAATGTTGCGCATGCAATGACTCCCTCGTTACTTCTTCTGGACGAAACCGTGGATCATCTGCACGAGTGACTTCGATTTCTCGCGGAGGTCCGGCAGCGCGGCGGCCGCCGCACCCGGCGCCTGGGCTTGCTTGAGCGTCTGGACGGACGCCTTCAATTCCTGCACCTGCTTCAGCAGATCGCCCGACATCTGGGCGCCCACGAGCAGCAGGTTGAGGTTCTTGTACTTGCCGGCGAACTTGGGCGCTTCCGTCGAGGCGGCCGTGACCGTGGCCTCGATCGCGGTCAACTGTTGCGTGAACGCTGCGGTCGCGGCCGCGTCACCGCCACCGCTCTCCGCCGACTTCTGCAGCGCCTCGAGCTGGGTGTCGAGCTTCTCGAGCTGATCGTCGAGCGGCGTCTCGAAGACAGGCATGAGCGGACCGGCGATCGCCTTCGTGACCGGTTCGGCCACCGGCAGGACGCGATAGCGATAGACCATGCCGTGCGCGCCGACGAGGTAAACGCGATCGCGGCGAGGCATGCTGAACGCCCGCACGCCCGCGGGCAGTGGAATCACTCGTGAGGACCACAGCCGACCGGCGGTGGTCGTATAGATCAGCGTCTTGTTCGTGCTGTACGTGCCCGCCGGCAATCCCACCCAGCGGAACCCGATCGCCCACCCGACCTCGGGATCGGCGAAGCGGATCTCAGAGTTGTCGGTGAACGTCATGCCCGCCACACCCGCCCAGGTCTGACCGCCGTCGGTGCTGCGGAAGAACTTGCCGCCGTACGCGCGGATGTAGCCCGTGCTCTCGCTGATGAAGAAGATGTCTCCGTCGACCCCGCTTTCGCCGGTGATGGTGGATGCGACGGCCCACGTGCGTCCTTCGTCGGTCGTCTTGAAGACCACGACGATCCCGGGGTTGTGGGTCGTCGCGAGGGCGTAGCCCGCGGCGGGCGTCGGGAACGTCACCTGGCGGAACTGGCAATCGAGCGTGCGGGTGAGTCCCTCGACGTCGGCTTTGATCTGGTAGGTCCCCGTCGGACGCCACGTCTTGCCGGCGTCCTCGGTCAGGAAGATCTTGTCGCCCATCAGGTAGACGCCGGTCGTGGCGGACGTGAAGGCGAAGTCGGCGTAGTGCTCGCTGATCGTGCCGGCAAGCTGCCACGACTCGCCATCCGTCGTCTTCATCACCGCCGCTTGGGCGCCGCCGGCGCCATTCTGTGTCGCCCATCCGTGCTGCTCGTCGACGAAGCGCAGATCCCGGATCTCCTTGGCGCCGGAGTCGCGGTCGCCGCCGAGCTGGACCTCCCACTTCGCGCCGCCATCGGTCGTCTTGAGAATCGTGCCGGCTTGTCCGGCGACGTACCCGACGTCCAGGCTGACGAAGTACACGTCGTTGAAAAAGAGATCGTCCGGGTAGTTCACGGCCTCGAAGACGCCCTTGTGCTGAGGGGGCGCTGTCTGGGTTGTTTCGCCGACCGCCGATCGGTCCGCGCTGGGTACTGAGCTGACGCCGAACACGACGCATACGGCGAGGGCCGCTCCGCAAGCTTGTTTCATGCGTAGCAGTGAACCACACGGCACGGCGCCGGCAATCTGAGGTCTCCCGTGAACTTGAATGAGCGCCGAGGTGGCTGCGCGTCAACGAGTTGCGCGCGGTCATGAGGTGCACTACCCTCGTCGTCTCGACCAAGATGGAGGCTGGGTCTTCGGACTCGGCGATCATGGAGCCCGAGCGCACCTTTCGGTTCGGCCTGTTCGAATTCGACCTCGTTGCGCTGGAGCTGCGCCGCTCCGGCCGGTCGATGCGACTCGCGCCGCAACCGGCTCGTGCCCTTGCCGCGTTACTCCGTCGTCATGGCGAGATCGTGACCCGCGAGGAGTTGGCTGAGGGGGTCTGGGGCACCGAGACCTTCGTTGACTTCGATCAGGGCCTGAACTTCTGTATCCGGCAAATCCGGGGCGCCCTCGGGGACAGCGCGGAGAGTCCCCGGTACGTCGAGACCCTTCCGCGCCGCGGCTATCGATTCGTCGCGCCGGTCGAGGCGGTCGGCGCGGACACGGCGACCGGCGCGATCGACCGTCGCCGTGAACCCGCCGCACTGCCGCCCACCGCCAAGCCGAGGATGCGCCGCGTCGTCCCGATCCTCGCCGTGTCGCTGGTCGCGACCGCGGTGGTCGGCTACGCGGTCTGGTCGAGCGTGCGCGCGAACCTGGTGCCATCCAGCGTGACGGTGGCCGTGCTGCCGTTCGACGATCTCAGCGGCAACCAAGCGTATTTCGCGGACGGCATCAGCCAGGAACTGGCCGGGCAGCTCGCCCGAACCGATCCGGCGCTCACGGTGATCGGGCGCACGTCGATGCGGCCGTTCCGTGATTCGTCGAAGAGCGCGTCCGAGATTGGCCGTTTGGTCGGCGCGTCACACCTGGTCGACGGCACCGTGCGCCGGTCCGGCAATCGCGTCCGCGTGACGGCCGAGCTCATTCGGGCGGCCGATCAATCGCGCGTCTGGTCCGACACGTACGAGGCGGATGCCACCGAGATCCTCGTGGTGCAACAGCAAATGGGTCTGGCCATCGCGCGCCAGGTGCTGGCGCGGGTGGGTCCGGCGACGCGGGGTCAGGCGACGCGAGTGGATCCCGTCGTGTACGACCTGTACCTGCAGGGCCGGTTCCATTGGAACCGGCGCTCTGGAGACGGGCTGACGCTCGCGCACGAGAGATTCTCGGAGGCCGTGGCGCGCGATCCGACATTCGCCCGCGGCTACGCCGGACTCGGCGACTGCGTCGTGGCTGCGGGATCGTTCAGAATGGCCGTCGACTTTGCCGACCGTGCGCTCGCGCTCGACGACCACCTGGCCGAAGCGCACCTGACCAAGGCGCACGCCCTCCTGCACCTCTTCCGGTGGAAAGAGGCAGAAGCGGCGTTCGTGGCGAGCCTCGCGATCGACCCGAGCTTGCCGCAGGCTCGGTACTTCTACGCCGAGTTCTTGGGTGCCGCGGGACGTGCCGCCGAGGCCATCAAAGAAGCCCAGCGGGCGCTCGCGGTCGACCCGCTGTCGGCCATCACGACGCATGCGGCCGGCGTGGCCATGTACTACGCCGGCGACTACGACGGCGCGCGCGCGCTGCTCCAGCGTGCGCTCGAGCTCGATCCCACGCATCACTGGACCGAGTATCGACTCGCGCTGGTGGACGAGCGGCGGGCGGCGTTCCCCGAGGCGATCGCCAGGTTCGAGCGCCTCGGGGTGCCCGTGCGTGGCGCGTTCGCGTTTGCGCGCGGGGGACGACCCGACGATGCCCGTCGGATGGTTGCGGCGACGCTCGCCCTGCCCGCTCAGGACGTCGACCCGTATCACTTGGCCACCGCGTATGCCGGGCTGGGCGAGCCCGACGCCGCGATCACGTGGCTGCACACGGCCATGCGCTTGCCGGCCTACGACGCGATCTACACGGCCGTCGACCCACGATTCACGACGTTGCGCGCACGCGCGGACTTTCGCGCGCTGCTGGCCACTCGTGGCTGGCCAGCCAGCGCGATGCCGAACGGGAAGTGACGGGCCGACTGACGCGGCGCTACTTGATCAACCCCATCCAGTTGACGTCGGACTATCGGCCGGATAGGGCAGTGCGTGTGCGCACTGCGGACACTACGCGGGTGATTCCCTCGACGACGCGCTCGGGCTGAAACAGATGGATCTCGTGGCCGCTGCCGGTGGCCGCAATGTGCAGGCTGTTGCGGCTGAGATAATCAAGACGAGCCCCCGCGCCGGTTCGCGAGGAGCGCTCGGCATCAGTGGCGACAGGACCGCTCGCCACGACGACCACGGGCAACGCACCCAGCGGCTGGCGATTTCCATCGGTCTCTTCGAACTCGCGCAGGAATTCCCGGCGCCACGAGAGCGTCGTCTCGCCAGTGGCAAGGGCCGGATCGAACCGCTCCCAGAACCAAATGTCGAAGGAGAGGCGGATCGGTTGGAGATTCGCAGGCAGCCGGTCGTGAGGTTGGCCAACCTGTGTGGGACGCGCCCCCTTTGCCGCCGCGGGCTGCGGGAAAGCGGACCGAATGTCGTCCTCGGTGAGATCCCACAGTAGACCGCCGCCGCTCTTCGTCATGAGACCGACCCGATTGGCGCTGTTGGCAAAGACAAGAGCAGCCACGTCGCTCGGAACGGCACGCTGGAATGCACGGATGTAGATCCCGCCGATCGACGCGCCAGCCAGGACGAACGGCCCGCGCTCGTCCGACGCGCTCAAGAGGCTTCGAAGATCGGCCACGGTCCGTTCGACGGTCTCCTCACCGGGCCCCGCATCACTCCATCCCAGCCCCGCGCGATCGTACGAACAGACGCGCGCGATCTCCGCGATGCGTGGCTGAACCAACGCCCAGTCGATCGCATAGGCGCCGCCGCCGGCCAGGAGCACCACCGTCGGGCTGCCGCGGCCGGTGCAGTGAATGTGAAGCTTGCGACCGCCGATGTCCACCATTCTGCCAAGCGGCGCGTGGTGCACTGTCGTCTGACCGTAAACGCAGACGGCGACAACGAGAATGCACACGACACGCGCTGCACGAGCCACGTGGTATTGGACGTGGCCTTCGCAGATTGGTTGGGCTCGGCGCGTCCGCTACATCGGCGTGGCGCCGGGTTCGGAAGCTGGTTTCTTGCGCCGCCGAACCCGCATCGTGATCGCGAGCGCCAGTCCCAAGCCTGCACCGATGACGCCGCCGATGAATTGTCCGCGGATCAACTTCGCCGTGGTGTACTTCATCACCTCGGGAATCTGCACGAGCGACTGAACGCTCGTGCCGCCCGGCAGGCCGCCGGGCTCGGCGTACCAGCTCAGCGCCGGCGGCACCACATACGAGGCGACGACGACGCCCAGAAGCGCCCCGGCGAGCACGAGGACAAGCGTCGTCTTCATCGATGCTGTTACTTTCTCACGACCGCGATGGCACTCTCCGCTCGATCCAGTTCCCGGCGGCGACGTCGTCGATCGAGCAGGATCCAGACGGACGGCAACCCGATGACCGCTGCCGTCATCAGCCCGACCGCCGAGAGGACGCGGCCCGCGCCGATGAGCATCCCGGCCGCGAGCGCGGGAATCAGCCAGAGCCAGAGGGGCGCGTCGGTCGAAAAGTACGATCCCGTCCACACCGCGAGGCGCTGCACCAGCGCCTCGTCCGGTGGCGTGAAGCCGGCAGGAAGCTCAAGGGCGATCGACGGCAGCGTGCTCGAGTCATCGACGTTGGTCTCGTACTGCATCCGCCGGACGCGACGGATTCTCCACACGTTCCGCCGGGACCACGTGCCCGTCCAGAGCGACTCGCCGCCGGGCTCGTACAGGACATGTTCGTCCCGGAATGTCATGACGACCGTGTCCTGTCGGAGCTCCACTGCGCTCACCGCTTCAGGCGGCCAGACCGGGAACCCGAAGAAACGGAAGAAGGACCACACTTCTCTCGTGAACGGCAGCGGCGTCCAGGTGACGCCGCGATCTTCCGTGCGGAGCACGAGGGCAACGTCCGACTCTCCATTCGGACCGAGCTTCGATCGCCGCGCCGAGTACGCGACGACGGCCGCGTCTCCGGCGACGCTCTGCGCGGTGACGCGCGTTTCGACCTCTCCCATCACACGCCGGCCGTCATTGTCACGCTGGAAGAATGCGACATTCAAGCTCGTGGTCCAATAACGGCAGGAGTGCGTCATGTACCGAGTTCGCCAGCAGGATCTGCCTTTCCAGGGCAGCTCGCACCAGTTCGCCGGCGCCGATCACGGCGAGGTAAAGGTCTGCGTGTATCTCTTCAATGGGTTGCCCGGCAAGGGACCTGGGCCCCATCGTCATCCCTACGACGAAGTTCAGTTCGTCAGAGAAGGCCGCGGACGCTGGAAGGTGGATGGCGAAGAGTTCGAGGCCGGCGCCGGAGACATCCTGGTCATCAAGGCCGGCGAGGTTCACGAGTTCAAGTGCATCGGCGACTCGCCGCTTGTGCAGGTCGACCTGCACTTGAGCCCCCGGTTCATTCAGGAAAACTTGTAGCCCCACAGTTTCTCCAGCTCCGCGCGCACGTCGACTTCGCCGAGGTACGTGGCCGCGAGAAACTTCCCGTCCGGGCCGACGAGGAACGCCGTCGGCCATCCGTTGACGCGATAGAGCGTCGCAATCGGGCCCTTGTCGCTTTCGAGCGTCTGCGTCCACGGCATGCGCCGCTGGGCGATGAAGGCGGCGACCTTCTCGCGCGGATCATTGGCTTCGATGCCGATGATCTCGAATCCGCGCGCGTGATACGTCTCAAACAGCCGCACGAGCTCGGGCGCCATTTCGACGCACGACGGGCACCAGATGCCCCAGAAATCCAGGAGCACAACCTTGCCTCTGAAGTCGGACAGTCGGCGAGTCTTCCCGTCGAGATCGACGAACTGAAAATCAGGGGCAGGGAATCCCGTCTTGAGGATCGCGCGGTCGGGACGCCGGTCCGCCAACGGCGTCAACGTCACGCTCTCGCCGCGCTCATCGATGACGAACCCGAAGCTCCGGCCGTCGATGTTCACATGCTTCTCCGACACGACATACCGCTCAATCTCCGGGTCGAACGTGCCGTCGTTGTCGAAGTCGAACGAGAGCGGCAGGTGCTTCGCGTTGTAGACGCCGCTCATACCGGTGATTCGGAATGACAGTGGCAGTGTGCGGCGGGGGATCGCGAACGCTCCCGTTCGTCTCGTCGTCGCATAGCGAACCACCGCGAGCTGTTTCTTGGTCTGACCCGGCGCGACGACCCAATCCACGACGAGCTTGAAGATGGCGCCATCGCGGAATCTAAGCGTCGGCTTGCCCTCTTCCATCGCGAACTGCCGCGCTTCGTCATCGCCGAGATCGCCGTCGCCGTTCAGGTCGACATGGAGCGTGTAACCGGTCTTCATATCGCCGTCGAGGATCCAGTTCCGCTTCTGCCGTTCGATGGTGAGATTCATTCCGAACCGCGCCGCCGGCGTGAGTCCGGCCGGCTTCCGCAGGACGCCGGCCTTCTTCTCGAACTCGGCCTCCGTCATCGCGAACATCGTCCCGTTCGAGCTGGTTTCGACGAGCTTCGCCTCGCTGGTCTGCGCGCGAATCGGCACGGGGGGCGACGACGAACAGGACGTGAGCGCGACGACCAAGCCGCACAGGACTGAAGCCGGAGCAGGGCGCGTCATGCGGACAGGACGCCGCGGACCAGGAGTAGGTTCGTCAGCAGGACGACCCGGCCTGACCGCGCCCTCCAGTCGGTAGGCGATGGGAGTGGACAGCCCAGTGCGACCTGGCCTATCCTCTCCCATCGTTTGGCGATGGGAGGACGTCCATGGCGGCGGTACCCGACCTGCTACCCGGCACGCTCGATCTGCTGATTCTCCGGATTCTCGCCGGTGACTCTCTGCACGGCTACGGCATCGCGCAGCGCCTGAAGCTGCTCTCGCAGGACGTGCTGCAGGTCGGCGAGAGTTCGCTCTATCCCGCGCTGCAACGCCTGCTCCTGAATGGCTACGTCGACGCGGAGTGGGGGCCGTCGGACAACAACCGGCGGGCGCGCTTCTACACGATCAACCGCGCGGGCCGGCGTCAGCTCACCGCTGAGCGCAAGGAGTTCGACCAGCTCGTCGCCGCCATTCAGCGCGTGATGGAAACAGCGTAGGAGACATGTCCATGATCCTGCCAGCCTTCCTCCGCCGTCTCATCGCGCGCATCAAGTACCGGAACTTCGAACGCGACCTCGCGCAGGAAATCGAGACGCATCGATCGCTCGCCGAGGCGGCCTTCGCTTCCGGCAGTGACGATGCCGGTGACGCGCGCTATCGCGCCGCCCGCGCGCTCGGCAACACGACGATCGCGCGCGAGGACAGCCGCGCGACGTGGATCCCGCTCTATCTCCAGCAGTTTCAGCAGGACGCCCGCTACGCGCTGCGCGGCCTGAGGCGCCAGCCGGGATTCTCCGCTGCGGTCGTCCTCATGCTGATGATCGGACTCGGCCTCTTCGCCGGCGGCTACAGCGTCGTCAACGGCTTCTTCCTCCGTGGCTGGAACGTCCCTGAGTCTTCTCGGGTCTTCCGGGTCGGGGCCGAACGCCGGGCCGCGCCGGCCGCGGGCACGGTGTACGACGGGTTCTCGTTCGGCGCGTTCAAGTACTTGCTTGCGAACGCGAAGGCGGGCGACTACATCGCGATGTCGATCGAAACCTTCCGCATCAAGCCGGAGAACACCGAAGGCCGCGGCACTCATACGCAAGGCATGTTGATGAGCTCGAATGCGATCGAGACCTTGCGGATCCCTCTTCAACGCGGACAGGGATTCGCCGGTGTCCATCGACCCGGCGAGACACCTCGCATCCTGATTTCGGATGCCGTCTGGCGCCGTGTCTTTGCGAGCGACCCAAACATCATCGGCCGGACGGTGCGGGCCAGGGACGTCGCGGCGACGATCGTGGGCGTCACCGCGAGAGAATTTGACGGTCTCGGCGAGCGTCCACTCGACGTCGTCGCGGAGCTCGAGGCGGCGCCCCAATTCGACGCCGGCGTCGCGGATGAGATCAAGGACGAGACGCGCTGCTGCGTCACGCTCGTGGGGCGCATTCGCGAAGGCTTTTCGCGTCAGCAGGTCCGTGAAGAGCTGGAACTGCTGACCACGCAGTACCGGCGTGCGCTCCGACTGCCTGACCTCGTCGTGTCGCTCGGTTCGACGGCCCCGGGCGAGAGCCTCGGCCGGACGAAATCGAACGGGCTCGTGATGGCGCTGACGCTCGTGGGCTCAGGGATTCTGCTCGTGCTGTTGCTCACCTGCGCGAATGTCGGGAATCTTTATCTCGCCAGGAGCCTGCGGCGACAGCGTGAAATCGCCGTGCGTCTGTCGCTCGGCGCGAGCCGCGCGAGGGTCGTGCGGCAACTGCTCACCGAAGGCCTCGTGATGGCCGCGATTGCGGGCGCCGGCGCGTTCGCGATTACGACGAGCGTCCCGATCCTGCTCCACATGATCGAGGACAACGTGTCGATGTCGATGTTCGCCGCGGACTGGCGCGTCGCATTGTTCACGGTCACGGGCGTCTTCGCGACATGCTTGCTGGTCTCGCTCGCGCCCGCGCTGCAGACGACTCGCATTCAGTGGCGAGGGGCGACGGCCTCGATCTCTGCGCGGACAGGACAAATGCGTGGCGTGGTCCTGGCCGTGCAAATCGCCATCGCCACCGTGCTCGTACTGAGCGCCGCGCTCATCGCGCGCGGCATCCTGCAGGCCGCGTCGGCGCCGGACTTTGCCCTGCACTCGACGATCGCCGTCACCCTGCAGGTGCCGGCGGACGTCCGGGAGGACTCGAAGGCCAGGGACCGCATCGGCGAGCGCCTGGCGAGCGCCGTGAAGACATCCGATCTCGAGATTGGCCTGGCCGGCACAATCCCGGCGTCGGGCCGCGCGGGCCTTTCCACGGGCGTGAACGTTCCGCAATCAGAAGTCGAGTTCCGGACGCGGCTCGTGCCGATTTCGACCGCGGCGCTGAAGGTGCTCGACGTGCCGCTCACGCGCGGACGATGGGCGTCCGACGATGCCAAAGCTGGCGAGGCTGTGATCAACGAAACGCTGGCGCGGCAGATCTGGCCTGACGGGGAGGCGGTGGGCCGGCGTCTGACGCTCCACTTCAACAAGAAGGATTACGTGATCGTCGGCGTCACGCGCGACGCGCACCTCACGGCACTCGACGATGTCGAACCGATGATCCACGCGACGGCGACCTCCGGTCTGCCGCACCTGCTTGTCCGTGATGCTCCGGATCTGGCCCGCCGGGTGAAGGCTCTCGTCGCGTCGGTAGATCCGTCGCTAACGATCACGCTCACACCGCTCTCGGACAGCGTCCGGCAGACACTCATGACAGCGATGGGCGCTGCCGCCATCGCGAGCGCTCTCGGTGCGATCGCGCTGATTCTCGCGATCATCGGCGTCTTTGGCGTGTTCTCATACCTGGTCGAAGAGCGACGCCGCGAGATCGGTATCCGCCTGGCGCTCGGTGCGTCACGCCGCCAGGTCCGCGGCGCTTTGATGCGGGCCGTCCGCAGCCCGGTCATCATGGGGCTGGTCGCGGGACTCACGCTCTCTGCCATCGCTGGCATGGCGCTGCGCAGCTTGCTCTTTGGACTCTCGCCTGCGGACCCAATCAGCTACGGACTGGTCGCGGTCGTGCTCACGGCCGCCGCGCTCATCGCCACGGCGATTCCGCTGCGGCGGGCGTTGCGGATTGATCCCGCGGCGACGTTGAAGGCTGATTAGCGCTCAAATCCCCGCAATCTCTCCTGACACCACGCTGTCAGGAGCCGGTCTCTAAGCTCCATTAATAAGGAGACTGACATGGCCCATCCAGTGATGTGGTTCGAGGTGCTTGGCAACAACGGTGGCGCGCTGCGCGACTTCTACAGCGGGCTGTTCGGGTGGACATTCCGCGCGCAGGATCCGATTCAGTACGGGTGCGTGGAAACCAGCGCGGCGCGGGGCATTCCCGGCGGCATCGGCGAGGTCTACCCGGGCACGCGCTCGTGGGTGACCTTCTATGTCGAGACGCCGAACATCGCCGCGTCCCTCGCCGAGGCCGAACGGCGTGGCGGCAAAGTCGTCGTCCCGCGGACCGTCATGCCCGACGTGACGCTCGCGATCTTCGAGGATCCCGAAGGTCACCCGATCGGGCTCGTCGAAGCAAAGGCAGCGTGAGAACAAAGTCGCGGCGATTCTGCCCGACGATCTGGCGCCGCTGATGGACGACACGCGACTGTTCGTGCCGGGCATCGCGGCGACCAGCGCGTCGGCGGACGCCCTCGGCGTCGCCCGCGGCGCACTCGTCGGCCGGCGCAAGCTCCGGTTTCACTACGCCGACGCGAAAGGCGGCGGCACGGCACGCACCGTCCGGCCGCTCGGCATCTTTTTCTGGGGACGAACGTGGACCCTGGCGGCCTGGTGCGAACTACGGACGGACTTTCGCAACTTCCGGCTGGACCGAATGACCGAGCCGGGCGCACTCGACGAGACGTTCGTCGATGAACCCGGCCGGACGCTGAAGGACTTGCTCGCGCAGTACGGTCCGGATGCCGTCCGGCTGCTCGACAATTGATGCGAGATCACCCTCACGCAGCACGCCGCCGTGAATCACGCCGGCGTTGAGCGCCAGGCGGCCGTTGAAGCGCCGGCCGATGTCGCGCAGCACTTCGGGATCCCGCTCGAGCGTGTCGGGATCCACCGTCGTCATCGGGCAGCGCGTTCGGCGCGAGTCGATGCTGATGACGACGTCGCCGATGCGCAGGGTGCCGCCCGGCCAGTCGATCTCGGCCATCCCGTCGACGCCACCAATAAGGATGTTGGGCCTGAGCCGCCGGACGTCGCGGCCGAAGGCAGCCACGGCGCCGTCCGTTGCGACCAGCAGCGGAAGGATGTCGAAGCGATTCGTCTCGTGTGCTTCCTCGAGCCAGGCGTCGTCACCCGCCGCGTCCTGCACGAGCCTGAGCGCTTCCTCGCTGTCCCATGCGTGGCCATTGATGAGCGCGCGGCCCTGAGCATCAAGGGTGCCGCGCAGACCAAGCAGACGGTGTTGCCTGCGAGACGTGCGCACACCTTCCGGACCGGCCACGACCACAAGGCGATCGCCGACGATGCCGTCAGGTGCGAGGAACGCGGTGGTGAGTCGCTCGCCGGCCAGTGACTTGACGGGGTAGCGCCAGAGCTCAGCGACGTGCAGGGCCATCTCTAATATGGATGCCGGGTCGGGGCCGTCCGTGACAGCCATCCTCCTTGTCACACTTCTTCCATCGCGGCATCAGAAGGAGTGAACCCGGCCGGTTGCGCCGGGGAGGAGGTTACATGTCAGGTCACACACGGACACCGGCCAAGCACATCGCCTGCGGCGCCGTCGTTCCCGGCTGCGAGTTCACGGCGACTGCGACGAGCGAAGAGGAACTGTTGAAGCAGGTCGTCGCGCACGCGGCCGAAAAACACGGGGTTACCGAAATCACGCCGGAGCTGGCGGCGAAGGTGAAGGCCGCGATCCAGACCCGGTAGAGTCTGTGTCAACCACGATGGTCGTTCCCACGCCGGAACCGAGCGACGAGGACTTGGCCGCACTCGCCGCGGCGGGGGACGACCATGCGTTCGAGGCGATCGTGCGCCGCTATCAGGGGCGCGTGTTTCGTCTGGCCGGTCGTCTCACGAGCGAGACCGACGCGCCGGATGTGCTGCAGGACACGTTTCTCCAGGTACACAAACATCTGCCGTCGTTTCGCGGCGAGTCGCGGTTCAGCACGTGGCTCTATCGCATCGTCACCAACGCGAGTCTGATGCATCGGCGCGCGCGTGCCCGGCGGCCCGCGGAGTCGCTCGACGCATTCCTGCCGGCGTTCGACGGCGCCGGCACGCACTGCGGCACGCCCGCCGAGCTGCGGGTTGTCTCGCAGGCCGAGGAGTTGATCGATCGCCAGGTGCTCGCCGGCAAAGCGCGTGACGGACTCGCGAGCCTGCCGGACCTGTATCGCGACGCGTTCGTGCTGCGCGATCTCGAGGAGATGCCGACCGCGGACGTCGCCGAAGTCCTCGGCATCGAGCCGGGCGCGGTGCGGCAGCGCGTCCACCGCGCGCGTCTGATGCTGCGCGGCTACCTGCAGGAGTTCATCGGGGGTCAGTCATGAGCGAAGTGGCCTGCGTCTCCGGCGTGGATCTGCTGATGGACTATTTGGAGGGCGTGCTGCCCGCATCCACGGTGGCCGCGCTCGAGGGACACGTCGCTGGCTGCGATCGCTGTCAGGCGTTCGTCGCGTCGTATCGCGCGACGCCAGGGATCTTTCGCGACGCCACCGAGGCGTCCTTACCGGCGGCGCTGCAGTCGTCACTGATGGCGCGGCTGCGCGAACGGCGGGGCTGAGCGGCTCCGATCCGCCGCGATTCGGGTCAGACTATGCGTTGTGAGCTCCGACCCCCCGGCGCCTGCGGGAATCCCGGCCGACATCGCGGCTGCGATCCTGGACGGCTTCGAGCGGTACTGGCAGCGGTTCCGCGAGATCACCGCAGGTGCGAAGGCGCGATTCGAGCGCGCCGACTGGGCGGCCGGCCGTCAGGCGAATCGCGAGCGCATCGATCTGTACGACGCCATCGTGCGCGAGACGGTCGCCGGAATGGCGGCGCGGGTCCCCACCGCGCGCACCGACGAACGCCTGTGGCCGCAGGTCAAGCAGGCGTACCTCGCCCGGCTCTACAACTACAAGCAGCCGGAGCTTGCCGAGTCCTTCTACAACTCGGTCGCGTGCCGCGTGCTGGACCGCACCTATTACCGCAACGAGTACATCTTCTGGCGCGCCGCGGTCTCCACGGAGTTCATCGAAGCCGACACGCCCACCTGGCGGAGCTGGTATCCGGCCCGCGACGGCCTGGCGCGCACGTTTGAAGCCATTCTGCGGGGTTTCGACCTCGCGGTGTCGTTCGAGAATCTGGCGCGCGATCTCGGCTGCCTCGAACGCGCGATCCGGCAGCGCGTCCCCGGCCAGGATCATTGGCACGCCAATTTCCAGATCCAGGTGCTGTCATCGCTCTTCTTTCGCAACGCGGGCGCCTACGTCGTGGGCCGCATTGTCAATGGTCCCCACGAGACGCCGTTCGCCGTGCCGATCCGTCATGCGCCCGTGGCCGGCGGCCAGCCGCGTGCTGTCTTTCTTGACGCGCTCCTGGCGCACCCTGCGCAGCTCGCCGCACTGTTCAGCCTCGCGCGGTCGTACTTCATGGTGGAGATGGACGTGCCGTCCGCGTTCGTCGCGTTCCTGCGGCGTCAGATGTCGAGAAAGACGGCGTCGGAGCTGTACATGTCGGTCGGTCTGCACAAGCACGGCAAGTTGGTGTTCTATCGTGAGCTTCACGAGAGCCTGACGCACTCGAGCGATGCGTTCGTCATCGCCGAGGGCACGCCGGGTCTGGTGATGATGGTGTTCACGCTGCCGTCGATTCCCTGGGTCTTCAAGGTGATTCGCGACGACTTCCCGCGGCAGAAAGAGACGACGCCCGCGGAGGTGCGGTCGAAGTACGTGATGGTGAAGTACCACGATCGTGCCGGCCGCATGCCCGATGCGCTCGAGTACTCGGACGTCGCCTTCCCGCTCGACCGTCTGGATCCCACGCTGCTCGAGGAGCTCGAGCGCACGTGCGCGCGCAGCCTGTCACGCGACGCGGGACGGATCGTCATCAAGCATCTGTACATCGAGCGGCGCACGACGCCGCTCGATGTCTGGCTTCGGACCGCCGACGCCGACCAGGCCCGGCCCGTGGTACGCGACTACGGGCGCGCGATCCGCGAGCTGGCCCAGACGAACATCTTCGCCGGCGATTTCATGATCAAGAACTTCGGCGTGACGCACTGGGGCCGCGTCGTCTTCTACGACTACGACGAGATCTGCCGGCTGACCGACGTGAAGTTCCGGCGTCTGCCGCGCCCGCGTGACGACGAGGACGAGCTCTCCAGCGAGCCGTGGTTTTCCGTCGGGCCGGACGATGTGTTTCCCGAGCAGTTCCTGCCGTTCCTGTTCCCGCCGGGCCCCCTGCGCGACCGGTTCGTCGAGGAGCATGGCGACCTGCTCGATCCCGGGTGGTGGATCGTGCAGCAGGAGCAGATTCGCGCGGGCATCGAGCCCAATCTGTTCCCCTATTCCGAAGAGGTCAGGCTTCCGACCGGGCACTGACGCTTGAAAAAGTTCAAAGCTCGAAGTTCGAAGTTCGAATAACATCGGCCCAGTCCCGGAGGGCCACCTATGAACCGTCGACGGTTGCTTCATCTCACGTTCGTCGCGTTGTCTGCTGCGGCGCTGTTGACGGGGCTCCCGCCCATCGGCGCGCAAACGCCGTCGGCCGGCGATCACACCGCGCACCTGAAGGCGTGGGATTCGCACAAGGCGATGGCGCAGTCGTCGCCGTACCGCGCCATGAACTGGTCGTACATCGGGCCCACCAACATCAGTGGACGCATGACGGACGTCGCCGTCGCCGATCACGGCACGGCGCGCCGGCTCTACGCCGGAAGCTGCTGCGGCGGCGTGTGGGCGTCGGACGATCTGGGCCAGACGTGGCAGGCCGTGTTCGACAAGGAGGCGTCGACGAGCACCGGCGCCCTGGCCGTCGCGCCGTCGAACCCCGACATCCTCTGGGTCGGCACCGGCGAGTCGAACATCTTCCGCAGCTCCTACACCGGCGTCGGCGTTTACAAGTCCACCGACAACGCGAAGACGTTTCTGCATATGGGTCTCACCGACACCGGCACGATCGGCCGCATCGTTATTCACCCGACCGATCCGAACATCGTCTACGTCGCATCGGCGGGTCAGGAGTGGATGGAAAACGAGATGCGGGGCGTGTTCAAGACGACCAACGGCGGCCGCACGTGGACGACGTCGCTGAAGATCAGCCAGAAGACCGGCGTGAACGATCTCGCGATGGATCCGAAGGATCCCAACACGCTCTACGGCGCGGCGTGGCAGCGCCAGCGGCGCAAGTGGAACGACCCGCGCGTCGAGGAAGGCTTCAACGAGAGCCTCATCTATAAGACGACCGACGCCGGCAAGACATGGACGAAGCTGACGAACGGCTTGCCGCCGTCGAACGCCTCGGGACGCATCGGCCTGGCGGTCGCCCCGTCGAATCCCAACGTCGTCTACGCGTTCTACGACAACTACGAATGCGATACGCGGCTTGCGGGTGCTGCGGCACAAGGACGTGGCTCGAATCCGGGCGGCAGCGCGGCGAGATGTTCCATCAAAGGCAACGAGGTCTATCGATCGAACGACAAGGGCGCGAGCTGGACGCTCATGAGCGGGCAGGACGACGCGCAGCGCGCGTTCATGAAAGGGATGTCGAACACGTACGCGTGGGTCTTCGGCAACATCCGCGTCGATCCGACCGATGAGAACACCATCTATACGCTCGCGCTTGGCGTCAGCATCTCGAACGACGGCGGCAAGACGTTTCGTCGTATCGGCACGCCTCCGCCCGGCGCGGTCGCCGGCGGACCGCCCGCCGGCCCGCCCGCCGGCCCGCCCGCCGGAGCTGCGACGGCAGGAGCGGGAGCGCAGGCGGGAGCTGCGCTGCCAGGCGCGGTAGCGCAGGCGGGTGCGATCGCCGGCGGACCGCCGGCCGGGGGCGCACCGCCGGCAGCCGGCGGAGGGCGCGGCGCCAACATCGGCGGCGACAACCACGGGATGTGGATCGATCCCAAAGACACGAAGTTCATGCTGAGCGCCAACGACAGCGGCTTTCGCGTGTCGACCGACACCGGCCAGACGTGGCGTCGGGCGGCGCTGCCGGCGTCGACGTTCTTCAGCATGGCGTACGACATGGACACGCCCTTCCGGGTGTATGGATCGGTGCAGGATCACGGCAGCTATCGCGTGGCCATCGATCTCAGCAGCGGCCGAGAGAACCTGAAACCCATGGTGTTCGAGGGCGCGCCCGGCGGCGAGTACTGCGAGCACGCGATCGATCCGAGGAATCCGAACATCTTGTACGCCGGCAAGCTGACGCGCACGGACTACGGCGTTCCCGCCGGGCCGGGCGGTCGCGGCGGCGGCCCGCCCGCCGGCCCGCCCGCCGGCCCGCCCGCCGGAGCTGCGCCGCCAGGCGCGCAAGCGCAGGCGGGAGCTGCGCCGGCAGGCGCGGCAGCGCAGCCGGCGCCGCAGCGGACGACCAACATCGTCCCCAGGGCCGCAGAGGGCGACGATCCGCTGCGCATGCAGGTCCTCGCGCCGATCCTCCTGTCCCCACACGATCCCGACACCGTCTACTTCGGCGCGCAGTCGCTCTTCCGCTCGAAGAATCGCGGCGACACGTGGGAGAAGCTAACCCCCGACCTGAGCTACAAGGACAAGACGCGGCTCGGCGATATTCCGCACCAGCTCGTCATCACGATCTCCGAGTCGCCGAAGAAGAAAGGGCTCGTCTATACCGGCACCGACGATGGGCGGCTGTACATGTCGTTGGACGAAGGCAAGGAGTGGAAGGAACTGACGGCGGGCCTGTCGCCGAAGAAGGAATGGATCGGGACGGTCCTGGCGTCGAAGTACGACGAGGCCACCGTCTACGTCGCGCAGCAGGGCCGCTATGACGAGGACTTCGCCGTTCGTCTCTACAAGTCCACGGACACCGGCAGGACGTGGCGAAGCATCGCCGGCAACATCCCGGGCGGACCGATCAACATGATTCGCGAGGATCCCGTCAGCCCGAATGTCCTGTACGCGGCAAACGACTTCGGCGTGTACGTGACGACGAACGGCGGCGCGCGGTGGGACGTGCTCGGCGGCAATCTGCCGTCGGTCAACGTCATGGACTTCATCGTGCACCCGCGCGACCGGATGCTCGTCATCGGGACGCACGGCCGCGGCGTGTGGACGATTGACGTGAGCAAGATCGGCGGACGATAGACGGCACTGACAGAGAACGGGCGGCGCCGACCCTCACTGCGCCGCCCGTTGTGTTCCGTATTGACCCTCGACTCAGCGAATGCCGAAACCACCTCGCAGCACGAAGTGGTTGCCCTGAATGACGAGCGTCGGATTCACCAAGCCGAGCACGCCGCCCGCCGGCAAGCCATACGGTCCGAGCGTCGCAGGAATCCGGAATCCCGGAATCGGCAACGCCGGAAGTGCGTCGTTGACCGCCGTCGAGACGATGGCGTTCAGAGCGTCGGAGATCAGCTGCTCCAGTTGGGCGCCGGTGGTCGGGTCGAGCGCGGCACCCGTGGACAGATGAAGCTCGTCGACCGTGCAGTTTTCCAATATGAGGTCGTTACCAACCAGCCGCCTGTCGCACGACACCCGTCCGCCAACGCCGGCTTCGACCGGACTCGCAAGCAGCGCCGGATAATCCACGTGGACCTGAACCGCGCCGAGCGAGACCTCGAAGCGGCCGTCGGAACGGATCTTCGCGACAGGTGGTAACCCGGCCGTCGTCCTCAACGTCACACCGGCCGGAATCAACCCGTTCAGATCGCCCTCGCTCAATTCGGTGTCGAAGTAGCCACCGCGCCAGAGCGTGTGCAACGCCTGGCTGAACAGCCCCACGTGTGCCCCGACGGCGAGGGGCTGAACAGTCACGGTTGGGTCCAGCGCGATCGTGCCGGGAGGGAGTGCCACACCGAGGCTCGGCCTGCCGTGGGCCGCCGAGGTCTGGAACCGCGTCCCGATCGTGGCCAGCATTCGCGCAGGCGTCGTCCTGAGTGACGAGAATCCGACGCCGAAGCTGACGATGAGGGGACTTGCACCGTCAATCCGCGGCACCGCAAACGTCGGCGCAAGCGTCGTGACGTCCAACCCGCTCACGACGCCATCCAGAGCGCTGGTGAAGTCGTTCAAGATGCTGTCCCGAATCTCGCCGCTGACGAGGTTCTTGAGCGTGCCTTGCGCCAAAGGCACGACGATGTTGTTGATGATCCAGCCGTCCACGCCGCCGAAGCTGGTAGAGATGCTGCCAATGCCAACCGAGGTCACCGAGCCCGGTCGTATGGACACGCGCGGTCGGCCGGCGGCGATGGCGAGATCGTACGTCACGCTCACGTTGATGGAGCTGAATGTGACCCACCCAGTCGTGTCGTAGCCAATTGGACCAACCGCGCCTCTCACTCGGAGACGGATCGCGGCATTGCGAATCGTCGAATCGCTGCGGAGGCCACCGTTCACCAGTGTGAGGGACGTGGTCTTCTCTCCGAGGTCCAGACCGGTGTAGATCACCTCACTCCTGTACCAACAGACGCAGCCGAAAAAGGTGCACGTCTGCGAATCACAAGCGCTGGGTTTGAGCGGATTCGCAGCGCTCAGCGCATTGTGTAGCCTGACGCGCAGGCCATCGCTGTTCAGGACGGTGACCAGGGGATCAACCAACGAGTCGATCGCCCCGTCCCGATTGTGGTCATCGACGGCGGCCTGCGTGGCTTTGAAGCTGAGGGTGTTCGACAACAACTGGTTCTCCGGCGCCCAGACGGCCGACAGCAGGAACGTGCACGTGCGGCGCGCCGGACGACCGGCGCCATCGACCAGCGCCAGGTCGACGAAGTTGACGCCCCACGTCGTGGCGATCGGCGTGGAGAATCCGCCCTCGGCATCGATCGTCACAGGTTCTCCGTTCACCGTGAACGCCGTCGTACCCACGACGTTGTTCACTGAGCCGGTCAGCGTGACCGCGCTCGGCGCCCCAGTCAGCATGGCGCCGTCAATTGGGTGCGAACACGTGATCGTCGGCCCGCGGCCTTCAACACGTAGCTCGACCGATGCCGTGACTGGCTCCCCGTCCTGGTCGACGCTGGCCGTGATCGTGTACGTCCCATCGGTCTGATACACGAACGTGTCGCCGATTCGGGAGTCTGCGGGTGGATCGCTCACGAGCTCCGCCGTCGCGCCGGGCACGTTCTGTCCGGTGGCGTCGACGAGCTGCGTGGTGATCGCGATCGGCTGACCCTGGCTGTACAGCGACTGGCCGGGTGACGTGCTGATGAGCAGCGTCGCACCACTCGTCACCGGGAAGGGGGCCGACGCCGCCGCGGCACGAGGTGTGGTCACGGAAATGGGCCCGCTCGTCGCCCCGGCGGGAACGATCGTCTCGATGGTCGTGTCGGTGGCGCTCACCACGACGGCGGGCGTTCCATTGAACGTCACCTGGTTGTTGGCCGCGACTGGATCGAAGCCAACGCCCGAAATGATGACGGTGCTGCCGACGGGCGCACTGTCCGGCGTCACGTTGGAAACTGCGACTCCGAGGACCGCAAATGACACAACATTCGACGCGCCGCCGCCGGGTGATGGATTGATCACCGTCACCTCCAGCGTTCCGAGCGCAGCGACCAACGACGCGGGGGCCTCGACCTCGAGCCGAGTACTCGTCTGCAACGCAGGGATCAACGCGGAATCCCCGACGCTCACCCGCGAGGCCGCGATGAAGCCTGACCCGAAGACTGTCACCAGCGTGGCTCCGGTGCCCGCGTTGACGGACTCCGGAGAGACGAACTCGATGACCGGCACCGGATTGCCGACGGCAAAGTTGGCCGTGGCTGTTCCGCCGCGCGTCGTCACCGCGACCTGAGAGCTCCCGGCACCGGCACCCGCAGGAACGGTGGTTTCGATTTGAGTGGCCGTCGCGGATCCCACCACGGCCGCGGTGGTCCCGAACGTCACGACGTTGCCGCTGGCATCTGGATCGAAGCCTTGCCCGAGAATCGTCACGTTGGTGCCGATGACACCCGTGAGGGGCGTGACTTCAGTGATGACCGGCGGGGCGAGCGTCGGCAGGAACGTGGCGGAGAAGCCGGCCGGACGGCTCGCGGCGTCGAAATAGGCGCGCAACCCGACGGCATTGTTGTGGCCGCCGCACTTCGTGTCATCGGCGTTGGTGCCGATGCGTGTCGACAGCCTCAGCACGAGGCTGTCCGCCGACCCGTCGAAGCTCGCCGGCGCGAACGCATTGAAGGGGATGCCGATCTCCTTCGCCGAATTCGCATTGCGGGTCACGTCCTGGACGCAGCGTGACAGGCCCGACGCGACGACCGCGCCGTTCTTGAGGACCTCGCTCCTGACGTCGAACCATGTCCCCTGATCGTCGCTGTTCTTCAGTCCCACCCAGATGCGTACGGCACCAAGCGCCGTGAGGTCGCCCTCGGAGAGGCTCTTCGGCGTCACGGCCCAGCTGCCGACATCTTTCCAGGCGTTCCCGCCGTTGAAGTTCACGGCTGCCGAGTCCTTGTAGTCGTCCGCGGCGCCCGGCGGGGTCGTAGCGTCCAGAAACAGGGTCGGCGGATTTGCCGCGGCACCGCTGCCGTGAAGAAAGAGGTTCACGGTGGTAGCGGCGCCGACCTGCGCCTGCGTCGGCAGCGCGGACGCAAACGCGACGATGGCGAGCGCGGCGAGCGTGAGCGTGCGGCCCAGCCCCGCCGTCAGACGGTCCGATGGATCAATCCTCGATGGCCAAAGCATGTCCTGCCCCCTTCTGCTCCTCGGCGGGTTCCGACCCGAGGGGGACGATTGTCCCTGTCCTAGATGCGAATTCCAAGTGTGAAACCCGCAGAACGCGGATTCAGTGGGTGCGCGACGGGATGAAATAGGATGGGGGAATGGCCCTCGACGAGAACGCGCTCTTCACCGACAAACCCCAGAACCGGGTGGGTAAGTACCAGTGCCCCCGGTGCAAGCGCACCAACGACTACAGCATCCGGTGGGTGCAGCGGTCGAAGAAGGACCGGCTGCCACCCGGAGCCGACGCGAGCGACCGTGCGAAGTTCGAGAAGCTGCGCGACTATCTCCTCCGCCTCGATGACGAAGTCGTGTGCAAGACGTGCCACAAGCGTTTCGAGATCCCCTCGCAGCACTCGTTGATGTTCGTGGACCAGTTCGCGGGTCTGCCCAACGACGAAGAGCTCGACAAGGAGATCGCCGCCGCGGCCGGACAGACGGACGCGGCCCCCGAAAAGCCGCCCGCGCCGCCTCAGCCGCCGACGCGCAAGCCGAGCGGCTGGAAGTAGGTCCGTCGGCTCTGCGCGGCGGCCCAATGACTCGCAACGGCCCGGTGAGTGCGCACCCACCGGGCCGTTGACTCCGAACGCCTCGTCCTCACGAATGCGCGTGCGTCGACACCTGCCGCATCACGTCGTCCAGGTTGAACGACGCCGGCTTCTGGCGCGGCGGGAACTTGACGAAGTTGTCGACCTCGGATGCGACCACCGCTTGCATCAAGTACAGCTGCGGCACGTGGTTGACCATCCAGTCCAGATAGGTATTCGAGTTGATGTCGGCTCGCTCGAACGGGTCACGTCGGAGATTCATGATGTACGGGAGCCGCAGCTTCACGAACGGCTCGGCCCACTGTCGCATCGTGTTGGCGCGCTGTTGTGCCAGATGGAACTTGTAGTCGCCGACCCTCACCGCGATGACCTCGCCATCGTCGCTGAAGTACATGAGGGACTTTCTGGGGCTCTCCTTCGCCTGGCCGGTGAGGTACGGCGCCAGGTTGTAGCCGTCGAGATGGACTTTGTAGGTCGCGTTCCCGACTTTGTAGCCCGTGAGGCACTTCTCAGCGACCTTGTCGTCACCTGCAATCGCCAGCATCGTCGTCAGCATGTCGATGTGCGAGCAGATGCCATTCAAGGTGATGCCGGCCTTGATCTGCTTCGGCCAGCGGAGGAAACAGGGCACGCGCCAGCCGCCCTCCCAACCTGAATCCTTCTGCCCACGGAACGGCGTGTTCGCGCCGTCCGGCCACGTGTCGTTCTCGGGTCCGTTGTCCGTTGAATACATGACGACGGTGTTGTCGGTGAGGCCCAGCTCGTCGAGCTTCTTCAGCAGCATGCCGACGTGCTCGTCGTGGACGACCATGCGATCGCTGTACTCGTCCTGGCCGCTCTTGCCACGGTTCTTCTCGGCGACGTGGGTCCTGAAGTGCATGGCCGTCGAGTTGTACCAGAGGAAGAACGGCTGATTCGCTTTGGCCTGTTTTTCAATCCACTCGATGGCCTTCGCCGTGATCTCCTCGTCGACGGTTTCCATGCGCTTCTTGGTCAGTGGACCCGTGTCCGTCACCTTCTGCTTGCCCACTTTGCCCCAGCGCGGCTGATCGGTCGGGTCGTCTTTGTCGGTCGCGACACAGTGGAGCACACCGCGCGGACCGAACGTCTCCTTGAATTTCGGATCCTTGGGATAGTCGGGCAGCTCCGGTTCCTCTTCGGCGTTCAAGTGATAGAGGTTGCCGAAGAACTCGTCGAAGCCATGCACGGTCGGCAGGTATTCATTGCGATCGCCCAGATGGTTTTTCCCGAACTGACCCGTGGCGTAGCCGAGCGGCTTCAGCAGCTCGGCGATCGTCGGGTCTTCCTTCTGCAGACCGACCGTGGCGCCGGGCATGCCGACCTTGGTGAGACCCGTACGGATTGGGTTCTGTCCACAAATGAAGGAGGCACGGCCGGCGGTGCAGCTCTGCTGACCGTACCAGTCGGTGAACGTCGCGCCCTCCTGCGCGATGCGGTCGATGTTGGGGGTCGGATAGCCCATCATGCCTTTGCTGTACTGGCTGATGTTCCAATAGCCGATGTCGTCGCCCCAGATGATCAGAAAGTTGGGTTTGTTTGCAGCCATGTTCGTTAGCACCTCTCCCGTGGTCGATCGCCGTTCGTGAGACGGCGCGCATTCGTTAATCCGCGCTGACAGCTAGCAAGAACGGGACCGGGAGAGACGAACGGAGACAGGTGTCGTCAGTGTCGCGCTGTGTGTTGCGACCGCCGTCTGTCGCGACGGCGCCCACGGCATTTCGTGTGCGCGATGGGTCGGAAGAAACCGGGCAGGCTCCTTCGGTGAATCCCGTGGGGAATTGGGGGATTCGGAGATTGGGGGATTGGGGGATTGGGAGATTACGGTCGGACTCTTCGGACTCTTCGGACTC
>Ga0137427_10000185_pt1 | contig 34298 bp, 21 predicted proteins | sample EasRivERMZT700_2_FD_102309 | JGI IMG/M metagenome (GOLD analysis project Ga0137427, IMG submission 102309) | Soil microbial communities from meander-bound floodplain in the East River, Colorado, USA - East River MetaG ERMZT700_2 | ecosystem: Environmental > Terrestrial > Soil > Floodplain ...
GGCCGAAGTACTTGTCCAGCCAGGCGAGGACGGGAGGCAGGAAAAGCGCGCGCGGCACGCTGTGGGCCGCATCGACGACCTCGTGGGCTTTCTGCTCGCTCCCGAGGAGCTTGTAGAAAGCGATTTGTGCGGGATCGTGCGGAATGAAGTAGTCGTAGCGCCCGTTCACCATGAGCACGGGCTGCTTCACGCGCGGCAGGTAGTTGGCGGGCTCGACCTCGGGCTCGTACTTGATCGACGTCAATCCAGCACCGATGAGCACCGCCGTCTTGAGCCGCGGCTCGTCGGCGAGGATCGTGGGTGACACCCCGCCGCCGAGGCTCAGGCCGACGTAGCCGATCTTCCCCTTGTCGATGTCAGCGCGCGTCTCGAGATAGTCGAGCGTCCTTCGGACATCCTGGATCCAACGGAGCAAGGCATCCCGGCGGGCCAGCGGGTCTGTGCCGAGCAGTTGATATCGATCGTACGTGCCGTAGTACATCGGGTACACGACCGCGCGGCCGCTGCGGACGAGGAAATCGTATCGCTCTGGTTGTTCGAGCGCCGCGCTCGATTGCGGCTGCAACATCTCGCCGCCCGGAAAGATCACGAACGTCTGATAAGGCGGCTTGACCGTCTTCGGCAGCCAGAGATAGGCGATGACGCGATCACCGGCGTACGCCGCCGTGAACGAGGCGCGTTCGACGCGCGTCTCGGGATGTGTGTCGATCGTCTTCTCGAGCGTCGCGTCGAGCGGCTTGGGCGAGTACTTCTGCAGGCGGACGAACTGCGCGAACGTCGCGTCGGAGACCGGCGCCTTTTTCGCGTAGTCACGAGACGGCCGGGCGCGTGGCGCCGCAGGTCGCGGCTTCGGCTGTCCATCGCCCGGATACTTCACGCAGCGAAAGCCGTTTGTCGGCGCACGGTCGAATGCGGAGCGCGGCTCGAAGTTGCCGAACATGTACGTCGGCTCGCCCCAGCCGCCGCCGAGAATGTACCGATCACCCACGTCGTCAGCGTTCCAGACCCACTCTTTGACGTTACCCGCCATGTCGAACACGCCCGACGGGCTCATCGCGCCACTCTCGCCGACCGCCCGTGGTCCGCGGTAATCGAAATTCGAGAGGGGAATCAGAAATGCCCCTGACGTCATCCCGGCCGCGCGGTACCAGTGCGCGATCGTCGGCAGGCTCAGCCCGGTGAACTCCGCGTACGCCGCCGCTTCGTGCCAGCTCACGCCGCTCACGGGAAAGTCGTCCTGCCCTGCCGTGTAGGCGCCGACTTCCCACGTCGCGGGGCCGGGCTGTCCCGCTTTGTCACGCAGGCGCGTCATGGCCTCGTCCCATGTCAGCGTCCGGCCGTTGTCACGAAACTCCTGCTTCCAGAACTCCTTTCGCCGATAGCCGCCCGCATCAACGAACCTCTTGAACTCGCGGTTCGTGACCTCATGGCGCTGAATCTGGTAGGCATCCAGAACGAACTCTTCGGGCAGGCCCAAACCTGCCAGCATGAGCGCGTCGTTGCCTTTCGGAACCTGGACGAATCCGTCCGGCACGCTGCCGGCCGCAGGCAAATCCGCACGTACCGGCGGAGTCGCCGCGGCGGACGCCGCGCCTTCGACCGTCACGGCACCCGCCATGCTGAATCGCCATCGATACACGCCTCTCGGCAGCCGCGCTCCGCGAATGGGCGTGGTGCCGAGCGGCTGCCATGGGGCGGCTTTGTCCGCGTACGGCCTCGTCTCGACGAGCGCGCCCGCAGGATTCGACTCGACGTTGACGGGCACGGCAATGTCGGTCCAGAGCTTCGCGAGCACGGGATCGGCCGGAAGGTACGGCTCGGCGCGTGACGCGAGATCGACGGCCGCCGCGAACTTGCCGGCCGCCGCGAGCTTCGCGATCTCGGGGAGCGCCTGATTGCGTGCCCAGTTGGCTCGATTCGATTTGTACCAGAGCCAACCGCTCGCCGCGACGAGCGCGAGCACGACGGCCGCGAGCGGAAGCGCGATCAGCGGCCGGCGCAGTGCCGAGCTCGCTGGGATCTGCACGGTGGCCTCCCGCAACGCCGTCTCGACGCCGCCGAGCGCCGTGGCCAGCGCACCGGCGTCGGGAAATCGCTGGTCGCGATCTTTCTTCAGCGCGCGCGCAATCACCTGCGTGAGCGCGGCCGGCACGTCGGGCCGCGCCTTGTCGAGCGCCGCCGGCTCGCTCGTCTGAATCGCCTGCAGCATGACATTCGGATGTGCACCGGCAAACGCGGGCGCGCCAGTCAACATCTCGTGCAAAATCACGCCCAGGGCCCACACGTCCGCGCGGCGGTCGACGTCTTCGCCGCGCGCCTGCTCCGGCGCCATGTAGCCGACGGTGCCGATCGTCGTGCCGGCGCGCGTCATCTGCAGATGCGTCTCATCGAGGAGCAACCGCGCGATCCCGAAGTCGAGCACCTTCACCGTGCCGTCGGTCGTGATGAAGATGTTCGCCGGCTTCACGTCGCGGTGCACGATGCCCTTCTCGTGCGCGCGGCCAAGGCCCTGCGCGATCTGCCGGCCGATGCTGAGGACGTCCGCGACCGGCATCGGTCCCCGCTGCATCCGAGCGCGCACGGTCTCGCCCTCGTAGCACGCCATGACGATGAACGTCCGGCCGTCGTCGGTTTTCTCGATGTCGTGGATCGTGCAGATGTTCGGATGGTCGAGCGCGGAAGCGGCGCGGGCTTCCTGCAGGAATCGCGCGCGCTCCGTGTCGTCAGGCCCGACGTCGGCCGGCAGGAACTTCAGCGCGACGAAGCGCTGGAGTTTGGTGTCACGCGCCTTGTAGACGACACCCATCCCGCCTTCGCCGAGTTTTTCGACGATCTCGTAGTGCGAGACGGTGGTGCCAATCATGCCCGGGGCCGGCATCATACCAATCCGGGGGTCAGGTCTTGAATTGCCGTACGGTGACACCTACAGTTGCCACCGTGGAGGCCGGGTCTTCAGACCCGGTTCATGAAGAAGCTCCCTGAGTCCGTCATCGCCGCGCTCGACAAGAGCAAGATCATCGGGATTCGCGCCGGGAGCGAGCACCGCTTCATCGGCGTCTGGCCCGTCGTCGTCCTTGGCCGTCTGTTTGTGCGGTCGTGGACGCGCAAGCCCGGAGGCTGGTACCGCACGTTTCTGGAGGACCCGCGCGGCGCAATTCAGGCCGGCACGAGGACCATCAACGTGCGCGCGAAGGTTGTGAAGAGCGAGCGGCTGAAGAAGGCCGTCGACCTCGCCTATCGCACGAAGTTCAACACGCCGGGAGCACTGAATTACGTCCGCGGATTCCATCGTCCGTCGCGGCGGAACACGACGACGGAGTTCGTGCCGGCGAGGGCGCGGCGTTAGCGCGCTGGCTCGACCAGCGACAACGGATAGACCTTGTTCCGCTGCGGCCGCTCCGGATCGTAGATCACCGTGATCACGCTGCCGATGGCCGGCGGCTTGCTCGACGTCGCGCTCTTCCCTGATGCAATGGCGCCGCTCAGCAACGGGAAGTCGTACGTCATCGACCGGTGCTTGCCGTGTTGCGTGGTCTGAGTGGCGTGCCCCGTCACGATCGCCGGCGCCACGCGGCCTTCTTCCAGCAGCCGCCGCTGGAAGCCGATGCCCCACAAACACAGCGCGCCGCCCGCACCAATGATGACCGCCGCGATCGGCGCGAGGGCCGCCGGCATGCCGGACCGCGGCGTTCCGCCCAGGTCGTTCACGTCGGGCGTGCCCGGCAGGAAGCGCACAGCGATCGGCGAGCCCACCGTGAGCTCGCGGCGCCGCGCGGCCGAGACCTTGATGTCGCCCTGGTGAGTCTGGCCCTCGGCCACGAAGCGGTACACGACCTTCTGCTTGTTGTCGCCGCTCGCCCAAAGGCGCGTCACCTCGCCCACCGCCATCGCGCCGTGCTCGGCGAGCGCGCGGCGGTTTTCCGCTTGCCGCCGCGCTTCCTGCGACAACCCGATCAACGCGCCGATGGCGCTGGTGAACAAGAGGAGGGCCACCACGAACAGCGCGCGGCCGCCGCCGGTCAGCCGCACCTCGCGCGGCCGCGATTCTTTGAGCGGTGACGGCAGCACGAACGTCCGGTGGAGCTCGGTGAGTCGCGTCGCGGATTCCATCACTCACTCCTTCCGCTTCGCGCGTGACGCGGACGGCTCGCCGGTTCGATCCGGGAGCCGACCCGCGTCACGCAGGGCCATGCGAAGCAGGAACTCGATCTGCGCGTTCAGACTGCGCAGGTCCGCGTCCGCCCAGCGCTGCAGCGCTTCGTGCAGCGCCGGGTCGAGACGCACGAGAAACGTCTTGCGGTCAGCCATCGTGCAATCCCCAGCGACGGCTTATTGATACAACGTGCCCGCGTTCACGACCGGCTGGGCGTCGCGGTCGCTGCAGAGAACGACGAGCAGGTTGCTCACCATCGCGGCCTTGCGCTCCTCGTCGAGTTGCACGACCTGTTTGGCATTGAGCAGATCCAGCGCCATCTCCACCATGCCGACCGCGCCTTCGACGATCTTCTGCCGCGCGGCGATGATGGCCGTCGCCTGCTGGCGCCGCAGCATCGCGTTGGCGATCTCGGGCGCATACGCGAGATGGCTGATGCGCGCCTCGATCACCTCGACGCCGGCCTCCGACAAGCGCTCCTGGATCTCCTGCTTCATCCGGTGCGACACTTCCGTCGCCGAGCCGCGCAGCGACAGTTGCCCTTCTTCGTGCGCGTCGTACGGGTACGTCGTCGCCAGGTTGCGCACGGCAGACTCGGTTTGCACCTTCACGAAGTGCTCGTAGTCATCGACGCGAAACATCGCTTCGGCCGTTTCCACGACGCGCCACACCACAATCGTCGCGATCTCGATCGGATTGCCGATGTGGTCGTTCACCTTCAGCTTGCCGCTCTCGAAGTTGCGCACTTTCAGCGAGACCATTCGGCGCGTGGTCAGCGGGTTCACCCACCAGAACCCCTGCTCTTTGAGCGAGCCCTTGTAGTTGCCGAACAGCACGAGCACGCGTGCGGTGTTCGGCTGCACGACGGTCAAGCCGAACCAGCAGAACAGGTCGACCACGATCACGGGAATGCACACCGCGATGAGCCATTCCGGCAAATCCTGCCCGGACGCGCCGACCATCACCAAGAACGACCCGACCAACCCGGCGACCAGCACGATAACCATTAACCAGCCCGACAGACCCTTGACGACCTTTTCCTGCAACTGCATGACGTGGCCCTCCCGCCCCGTGGCATCACTGTGATATCACTACGACATCACTGGGGTCAAGGTTCCGGGGGGGTCAGACCGGGGTCAGACCACGCGATCGAGCGCCGGTATCCGGTCCTGCAAGGCACGATTCGCGATCACGGCACGCTGAAGCGGCGGCCATTCGGCCGCTTCTTCGCGTGCGAACAGGATCTGTCGCACGATTCGCCCGACGCGCCGCTGCCTGACGCGGTGGCTCGCGGGACAGAGCCGTTTCTCATCGTGGGCGCGATCGCGGGCGGGTAATGGCTCGAATGGCCTCGAGTGTGGTGCCATGTAGTAACATCACTACATGCGAATGGGCCTGCGCGAAGCCAACCAGAAGTTCGCCAAGGCGATTCGGGCGGTTCGGCGCGGCGAGGACGTCGTCCTGACCGACCGTGGCCGGCCGCTGGCGGTCATCAGACGGCTCGCCGATCCGGACGACGAACGCACGCGGCTCGACGCGCTGGCCGCGGAAGGCCTCATTGAGCCCGCGCCGCTGGCCGGTCCCATGCCGGCGCCACGGTGGCAGCCCGTTGGCTTGGCCGGCGAGTCGATCGCCGAAACGATCCGCCGCGACCGCGACGAGCACGCGTGACATGTGGACCTATTGCGACACGAGCGCCCTCGCGAAGCGGTACCTGCGGGAGCCCGGTCGAGCCGCGCTCATGCGGCTAGTGGCCGGCCGCCGCATCGTCTCGTCCGCCGTGCTGCCACTCGAACTGCATTCGGCGTTCGCACGGCGTGTGCGCAATGGCCATCTGGCGACCGTGGCCCTGCCTCGCTTGTGGGAGCGCGTCTCGGACGAGCGTCGACGGTGGACGCTCGTCACCGTGAGCCCGGACATCGTCGCCGCCGCCCAGGCGCTCGTCGAGCATCACCCGCTGCGAACGCTGGATGCGATTCACGTCGCGTCGGCTCAACTCTTCGCGTCCCGCATGAAGGTTGATCTCGTGTTCGTGAGTGCCGACGAGCGCCAGTGCGACGCGGCTTCGAGCCTCGGCCTGACCGTGCGTCGCGTCGCCGCGTAACTGCAGCCTGGCTTCTGGCTTTCTGGCTTACTTCCCTATCGTGACCTGAACATCCCGCTCCGCCGATCGCCCGCGATCGTCCACGACCCTAATCAGATGGACACCCGCCGACGTGGGCCGCCACGGCAACGCGCCCTCGCTGACGTCACGGATCGCAATCAACGCACGGCCGTCGAACCAGAACACGCGCTGGACATCGGCGGCGACGCTCGCGTCGAGCGGGATCGTCTCGTGCGGCACCGACCCGCGCAGCGCGTAGGTCACGTTGCGCAGTGGCGACGAAATCCGCGGCGGCTCCTGACGATCCTGCGTCGCACACGCCGGCAGTGGCGGCGGCGTCCGGCGCGGCATCCCGGCTTCGCGGAAGAGCTTGAGCATGTCCGACGACCAGAACTCGAACACCTCGAACCGTGTGCCCGCCGAGTAAGGCGGACACGCCGGTAGGCCAGTCGTCCCGTCCATCGCAATCGCCCTGTGCAGCTGGCTCACGCGAATCGGCGACTTGCCGGGGATGTACCACGTGTCCACCGTGCGCGGACAGTCCGCGTTCGGCAGATCGCCGCTGCCGGTGCAGACGGCGACTTTGCGAACGCCGGACGGCGGCGCGATTGCCGGCACGGCTTCGGCCGGCCGCGCGAGATTCAGCGCATCGGCCATTCTGAAAAACAGCGGGGCCGCGGCGTCGACGCCGATGAACGCCGGATTGCCCTGGCCGTTGAAGTTGCCGATCCACACGACGAGCACGTACGGCCCGACGACGCCCGCGGACCACGCGTCGCGAAATCCCCACGACGTCCCCGTTTTCCATGCGACCGGCCATCGCGCCCGCACCGGCACCATGCCGTCGTCATCCGGGCGCGGATTGCGACGCAGCATTTCGATCGTCACGAAGCTCGCTTCGGGACTGAGGAGCCGCACGCCCTCCGCGCGCGGCGACGACGTCACGACGCGCAGCGGCCGAAGCTGGCCGCCGTTCGCCAGCATCGCGTAGAGCCCGGCCAGCTCCTCCATCGTCACTTCCCCGCCGCCGAGCGTCAGCGCGAGGCCGTAGTGCGACTCGGACTTCAGGTCGCGCACGCCCGCGGTCTGGAGGAACTGATACAGGCTTGGCTGTCTCAGTTGCGTGGCGACCCACACGGCCGGCACGTTACGGCTGCGAATCAGCGCTTCCTCAGCCGTAACCGGGCCGAAGAACTTGCCGTCGAAGTTCTCCGGAGTGAAGGGCCCAAACGACGACGGCGCGTCGCGGAGGATCGTCTTGGGATGCAGAATGCCTTGATCGAGGCCGAGGGCATAGACGAACGGCTTCAGCGTCGAGCCCGGCGAGCGTTTCGCGAGCACACCGTTCACCTGGCCATCGTCAGGATTCCAGTAGCCTGACGATCCGACCCACGCTTTCACCGACATGTCTCGCGTGTCGACGAGCAAGGCCGCCGCGTTGCGCATGCCAACGTCGCCGCGCTGCCGGACGTAACGCTGAATCTGCAGCTCGAGCACGCGTTGCAAACCCGAGTCGATCGTCGTGTCCACGCGTGCGGCTCGCGCCGTCCGATCGGCGAGCAGCGCGTCGACGAAGTGCGGCGCGTGCCACGGCATCGTGAACTCTGGCTTCGCGACGATGGGCAGGTCGATCTGGCGTCGGTCGCCGTCGGAATCGCCGTGCCGCGCGAGCCACAGCGCGCCGAGCCGCGCGCGCGCCGCGAGCAGGCTCGCCTGCGAGTCCAAGGATGACCGGCTCACGCGGTCCGCCGGGCGCTGCGGAATCACGGCCAGCGTCAGCGCCTCGGCCAGCGTCACGCGATCGGGCGACTTGCCGAAGTAGATCCGGCTGGCCGCGCCAACGCCCTCGATGTTCCCGCCGAACGGCACGACGTTGAGGTACGCCTCGAGCAGCTCGCGTTTCGAGTAGCGCGCTTCGAGCCACAGCGCCGCTCCAATCTGCCGCGCCTTGCCGAACGCCGTCTTCGTGTTCAGGCGATACATCAGCCGCGCGAGCTGCATCGTCAGCGTCGAGCCACCCTGACGTTCGCCGCCGCCGTACGTCCTGAACGCCGCGCGCGTGATGGCGACGGGGTTCACGCCGGGATGCCAGTAGAACCAGCGGTCTTCTTTGATCAGGAAGGCGTCAACGAGCGCCGGCGAAATGTCTGCGAGCGGCGTCCACAGGCGGTACTGGTCGTCGGATGACAGCGTCACGCGCAGCAGCTCGCTGTCGGCGGACCACACGGCGGTGGAGACAGGGATGCGCTGACTGAGCGGCGCGTGCGGCCAGAAGCGAAGGGCGACGAGCGTGATGAGGACGGTGAGGAGCACCAGCCGGCGTTGCCACAGCCACCGAAGGGATGCGGGCGTCATCGAGATGCTGCGAAATCGCAGCCCGGCGCCCGACGAGAAGGACCTAGAGCTACCGGCGCCGCACGAGCTTTCTGACCCGCGCGCGCGTCGTGGATCGACGCCGGCCAAATCGTGACTTCACGGCCGCGTGGACGTGCTTGCGCACGCTCGCGCTCTGCGATCTGAACCGCGCCCAGATATCCCGGATCACGCGCCGTGGAGTTCGCGGATCGCGCGCGATCTCGGCGATGAGATCGGGATGTCCGTCGGCCGCGCGCACGTGGCGCCAGTAGAGGCGCTCGATGCCCGTCGGGGTGACTCGCGGCCCAAGCTCCAGCACCCACGCCGCATGGGTCTCGCAAAACCGCTTCAGACGCTTCGGTGACCACCGCAAGTCCAGACGTCGGGTTCGCTTTGGCATGGCCGGATACTGGTGATATCGGCCGGCAGCACGGCGAGAAAAACCGAGACCGGGTGTCGGTTTTTCTCACGGCTTCACCACCTCGATCGTCCCGCCCTTGCTGAATCCCACGATCGTGCGGTTGTACATCCCCTCGGCGAATGCCGGCGGCACCATGTAGGTGCCGGCGTTGTTCGCGCGCACGCGATAGGTGAACGTGCCCGTATCGCGTCCGATGTCGCCGTAGAGAATGATGCGATCCTCGCGCACGTCGATGTGGTGCGCCGTCCAGTCCGACTTGTCCGCGATGCCGACCGGCAGCGCCCGCGCGGCGCCGCGCTGCCGCGCCATCGCCGGATCCTCGCCCGCCTCACTGGAGCTCGCGGCCGGCTGCAGCTCGATCACCGGCTCCACACCGCCGGGCAACAGGTCGACGATCGCGATCTGCGGATGGCGATCCTTGTTCGTCGCACGCACGCGCAGGCGCACGAAGAACTCATCGCCCACCGTCACGCGCGTGACGAGCGCGCCCTTCGCATCCACGAACTCGCGAATGATCTCGACGCCCTGACTCACGGCCGCCGGCGGCGGATTGCGATCGAATCCCGACTCGTTGACGACGTAGTACGCCAGCGCGGGTCCGGTTCGCGAGAACTGCACCTTCGCCGCCGCCTCTGAGATCGCCACCTTCGGAATCGTGCTGTCCGGCAGCGGGATCACCTTCTCCTTGCCGTCCTTGCCAATCTCGCTGATGCCCACTCGGCCGGCTCCGGCGGGCGCCTTCGCGTACGCGTCGAGCGCGAGCAGCGTGTACGCCGCCGAGAGCGAGCTCGCGCCCGTCCCGCTCACGGCCTTGCTGATCGACTCGAGCACCGCCGGCGGCGCGGCACTGGCCCTCGCCGGAAAATGCTTGGCCACGAGATACAGGAGCTGCGCGTCGTGGACGACCGTGTCGTAGTACACCTCGTCGCCGAAGTCGCGCTTCGTCGCGCCCCACGGCACCGCCCTCACAATCCGGTCCGCGTCGTCCGTCCGTTGCATGAGCCGATAGGTCGAGGCCAGGTAGGCCGCCGCGAGATCCGTCTGCCACGCCGGCGCGTAGCGATTCGTCAGCTCCGCTTCAACGTTCGCGAGCTGCGCCGTCGGCTTGATGCCCTGCCGCGCGAGGAGATACACGGCATACGCGCGCAAGCGTCCATCAGCGAGCGTGCTGGCTGGCGTGGACGCGAAGCGCGTGAGCCACGCCGTGAGACCGTTGAGCACCTCCTCCGGAATCTTCTGGCCGCGCTCCCGCGCTTCAATCAAGAAGTGCGCGGCATAGACCGTCGGGAACTCCGCCGTCACCGGTGACGACGACCACAAGCCGAGCCCGTCCTGCTCGTTCAGTCGGGCGCGCAAGGTCGAGTACGTCGGATCCAGCGGCTGTTCCGTCGTCGTTCTGTTCTTGATCGCGCCGAACTCCGGCCGCGAGATCACCATCAGCGCGGACACGCCCTTGCTCACGAGCTGCTCGGTGCACGAATACTCGTAGTTGTCGAGAAACGCCGTGAGCCCTTGTCCCCACACCATCGGCAGCGTCGAGACGGCGGCTTCGACGGTGCGCTTCTGCGTGTACATGTCACGCGTGAGCGTGGCTTGCGCCGTCGAGCTGTCGACCTTGCCGAGCGTCAACGTGGTTCGAAACGCCGCCGCGGGCCGCACGCCCACGCTCTCCTCGACACGCGCTTCGGCGGAACCGCGTGTGGCCGTGAACGTCATCGACTCGGATCCGAGGGACGGATTCGCCTTGATCCGGAACTCGGCCACGCCTTCTTTCTTGTCCGCGATTTGCAGGTCCACACCCGGAGCGCTGACGAGTGTGAGGCCTGGGCCGAGTTGTGCCTCGAGACGAATCGGGCCGGTGCCGCCCGTCGTGTTGTTGAACACGCCGACGCTCACGAGGAACTCATCGCCCGGCGTCGTCGTCGCCGGCACGTTCGGCGTGAGGATGAAATCGCCCTTCACTTCCGTGGACGCTTCCATCACGCCCATGCGCCGTGGGCTGGCGACGATGGCGACGATGCGGAGCTTGCCGTTGAAGTAGTCCGGAACGGTGTAGGTGAGGTCGCGTCCCTCCGGGCCGACGTTCACGATGCCGGACCAGTACGCGACTGGCGCCTTGCGCTTTCGATTGAACGGATTGAGATGACGCGCGAAGCCGCCGTCCGCGTCGCCGCCCGCCGCCGACAGCGCGAGGAAGCGTTTGAAGTCCGGCAGGATCAGGTCGAGGATCTGTCGCGTTTCCACTTCCAGCATGCGCTTCTGGAAGAAGTAGCCGAGCGGATCGGGATTCCGGTACCGCGCCACCTGCAGGATGCCTTCGTCCACCGCGAGCAGCGCGACGCGCGACGCCTCGCCGGGCTTCACGTGAATCGTCAGCGCCTCTCCGGGCTTCACCTGCCTGGGCACATCGATCGTGACCGGTTGCGTGCGCGCGCCGAGGTCCGGCCCGAACGGCACCACGCCGTGCGACAGCGGGCTCATGAACAGCTCGTCGGACGCCGGGTCGCGCACGAACTGGACGCTGACGTAGCCGTTGCCCTCGTAGTCTTCCGGCACCGTGATGCGTTGCACCGAGCTGGTCGTCGTCGTCTTGAACCACTGATAGCGGAACACGCGCTCGCGCTCGATCGAAATCAGGCCCGCGCCGACGTACGGCGCGCGGATGCTGATCTCGATCGTCTCGCCAGGTCCGTACGACGCCTTGTCGAGCTGGATCTGCAGCTCGGCGTTGCGGTCGAGTGAGCGGGACACATTGGCCTGGCCGGCCACGCTGTAGCTAAGGGAGTTCAACCGCGCGCCGGTCGCATCGCGGAGCACCAGCGCGAAGTCCCCGGGCTCCTCCGTCAACAGGGGGAATGACGTCCCTCCAGCGGCGATCTTCACGTCGCGTGTGTTGCGGACAATCTCTTTCTCGCGCGAGACGTACTTCAGCGTGCCGTCGTTCTGCTGCGTGAGCACGGACACGAACTTCTTCTGCACCCATTCAAGGGTTAGCGCGTCGGCGGCCACCGGATTCAGTTGCTGATTCACCGCCAGCCAATTCGCAGTGCGGTCGCTCGCCCGTCGCACGAACTGCAGATCGCCGTCGGGCTTCACGCCGACGAGGAAGGTCGCGTCCGACACGATCGCGTTGTTCTGCGCGGCCACGTTGCGGCCACCCTCGGCTTCGTAGGCGCGCGTGAGCACGTTGAGCCGGTACGCGCGGCCGGTGAATCGCTTGAGATCGAGGCCCAACACGGCGTTGCCCTTGTCGTCGGTCGTCGCCATCGCGAGCGGCTCGTGGTACGGCTCCTTGAGGAACTCGCCGATCTGGAAGCGGTAGTCCTGATGCCTCGTGAATCGCGGCAGCGCCGGCGTCAGGCTCATCTCGCCCTCGACGCGGCGGTTGCTGGCGACTTCGCCAAACAGATGCGCGACCGTGACGGTCGCCTTGACGTCGTCGGGACGCAGCCAGCCGGCGACCGGCGCATCGGCCAGCGCGAGCTGCACCTTCATGCGATCCGGCTCGAACTCCTGCACCTTGAACGTCGTCGTGCCGAGCGGCTCGCGTCGCTTGTCGCTCGTGAGATACGCGACGGCCTCGTACGTTCCGGTGGGCGCGGCGGCGGATGGCGTGTAGGTGATCTCGTCGAACGCGCCCGCCGACAGCGTGAGCTGCTGTTTGTTCACGCGGAAGCCGCGCGGGTCCGTGATCTCGACGTCGAGCGGCATGCCCGACAGCGACGCCTTCCAATCCGCCGTCCGAGTGATCAGGCCGAGGTGCGTCGTCTCGCCCGGCCGGTAGATGCCGCGATCCGAGAAGAGGTACGTCGACAGCTGCTGCGCGGATTTCGCGCTCTCGACGCCGCCTGTGTCGAAGCGCGACGTGTCGAGCTCGCGCCCGCTTGTACGGAACGGCAGGAAGGACAAGTCCGCGTCCCTCTCGACCATCACCATCTGCGGCGTTTTCTCGCCTGGGAGCCGCGGCGGCGGCGCGGCGAGCTGGGCGCGGCCGGTGAGGTCCGTGGTGGACGCCATCATCGACAGGCCGTTCGACCCCACGAGGTTCACGCGCGCGCCCGCGACCGGCAAGCCGGTGCGAATCGACTGCACGAACACGTCGCGACTGCCGTCCTTCGCGCGCTTCACGATGAACCCGAGATCCGTGACCAGAATCAGCCGGACGTCCTCGAGCGGCCGGCGGTATGTCCGGTGTCCGTACTGGCCGTCCTCACCTTCGTTCTCGGGCTCGATCGTCCCGTCCGGCTGGAGCCGTGGCTTGCGCGTGCCCCGGATGTGCAGCAGAAACAGGCCGCGTCGCGACGCCGTCTGCTCCTGAAGGTATTGGCCGACGTCGATGCTGTCGTAGGTCGGCTTGCCGGGCTCCGCCTTGTAGTCGCGCTGGACGACGAACCGCTCGACCAGCGAGTTCTCCATGTCGTGATACAGGCCGGGACGCGCGAAGTTGTACATCACGTTCGCGATGTGCTGGAGCTGGTTCGGCAACACGCGCGCCACCTCGACCTCGACGTTGTCCACGTCGCGCACCAGGAAGCCGACCTTGCGATCGCCCGACACTGACAGCAGCGCCCCTTCACCTAAGAACGTCAGGGTGCTCGGATACCGCGCGACCTTAATCGTCGCGACGTACGGCTTACCTGAGATGTAGCCGCCAATCCCCTGCACGTTGTCCTTCACGAGCACGCGCAGGAACCGGCCGACCGGCGCCTTGAACTTGAAGCCGTGCGACGTCTCGCTCCCCTCGTCGGCCGGCACGTAGCTCGCCGGCACGGCCTGCGACGTCGCGATGATGTCCTCGCCGATCTCCTCGCCCAGGTCGCGCCAGTCGTACGGACGACGATCCTCGGCGGGCTGGCGCGGATGACGCTCTGGCAGGAGGTGGACGACGACCCGATCGCCGAAGCCGCGCTCGGCCACCGGCGACGAGCTGGTCATCATCAGGATCTGCTCCGGCTCGTGGCGCGCGTTGTCCACGACGGCCATCTGCGCGCCCGTGAAGCGCAGGCTGGCGCGGCCCGGTACCGTGACGATGGACTCGAGCCGATCGCGGGTGTCGTTGCCACCGCGGGCGGCGCGGACGCCCTTGTCGACGCGCAGCGTGAGCGGCGTGTCGTCCTTCGGCATCGCAAGCGCCGACGAGTGCACGTAGCCGGCGAGCTTGAGCTTGTCGTAGGTCACGCTGAAATTGCGGCTGTCCGGCGTGAGGCCCAGGTACAGCGCATCCTTCGCCATCACGATCGACACGTGCGACTCGAACGCCTGCGGATCCACCGGATGGCTGAACGCCACCGTCGCGACCAGCTTCTTCAGGTTCGGATCCTTCGGGTCCTGATAGAACTGGCTGGCGGCGACCGTCGCCGTAAACGGCTGGCTGCGGAACTTGAAGCGGTAGTCCTCGAGCCGCACCGGGGTCGCGAAGAATCCCCGGCTGGCAAACTTCACCGAGAAGGCGCCGTCCACCGGCCAGTCGTCCTTGGGCAGGAACGTCAGCTCGCGGTCGCTCACCCAGAACCACGTCCCGGCGATCGCCGGCGACATGTCGATGCCGGTCGCCACCGCAGCCCGGATGTTCTTTAAGGGCGACGCCGGCTCGTCGAAGATCACCCGCAGCGGCAGAATCTTTGGAACACCCTGCTCGTCGTAGGTGGTGAGCGGTGGCGGCGTGACGCCAAACTTGACGTAGTGCGGCTTCGGCAGCGTCGAGTAGACATAGTAGCCGGCCAGCCCGAGCGCGATGACGGCCAGACCCGCGCCGGCCACCCGCGGATGGGCGGCGAGATAGCTTCGGCCGCTTTCGGTCCGCGCGGCGGTCCACGGAAGCCACGGCGGCGCCTCCCATTGCCATCGTCCGAAGATGGCGCCGAAGGTTTCGCGAAGCGTACGAGCCAGTCGTTCAAAGAAGGAAGGAATACTGTTCATACCGAACCATGAAAGGCGGGTGGAGGGGAGGCCAAGCCGCGTACGTAGAGATAGACCACCACGGCCGTCAGAAAGTGCCACACAAAATGCGTCCCGACTGGAAAAGATTCGCAGACCGCGTTGTCGATCGAGCGAAGGAACACCGCCACGGCGAACAGAGCGGCGCCGCCGAGCAGACTCCAGCGGCTGGCGCGGCGAGACGCATCACGCGCGTGAAGGATGCCGAACGCGATCGTCAGGAGCAGCGCGGGCGCGTACGGTAACGACCCGTTGAGCACCGGACCGAGCTGCCGGGCCCACCCACTGGTCACGACGAGTGCACCCATGAGCGCCATGACGACCACCGCCGGCCATCGGCGGACGCGGCGGCCGTACGTCCAGATAAACGACAGTTGGAACAGCACGATGGGCGCTTCGTCGAGCAACCGCGCCCACGGGGTGGCGAGCATGTGGAAGAGCGCGCTGCCGATGGCGATCGCGCACGTGAGCGCGGCAAACCGCCGGAGGCCGAGGCGCCAGATCGCTGCGGCCGCCAGCAGGAAGGCGGCGTTGCTCAGGACGTTCGCCGGCTCACCCCAGAGACCGGCCGCCGTTCGCTCGCAGTAGAGGTCAATCATCGGCCCGCGCGGCCTCGATGCTACGCTACCCGCCCATGACAACTGTCCGCCCGTCCACCCCGCCGGCGCCGACCGAGCGCCTCGTCCGCGTCGTGGGCACGTTCGGGCTCGCAGCCGCCATCGTGAACATCACTATCGGCGGCGGCATCTTCCGGCTGCCGGCGAACGTCGCGGGCTCGCTTGGCGCGGCCGCCCCCGTCGCCTATCTCGTGTGCGCGGGTCGCGATGGCGCTCATCGTGCTGTGCATCGCCGACGCAGGCAGCCGCGTGTCGCTCACCGGCGGGCCTTACGCCTACGTCGGCACCGCGTTCGGACCGTACGCCGGGTTCATCTCCGGTCTGATGGTCTGGATGCTGGGCACGTTCGCCGGCGCTGCGGTGTCGACGGTCTTTGCCGGGAGCGTGGGGCTACTCGTGCCGGCGCTCGGCACGCCGACGGCCCAGGCCGCCGTGCTCGTCGTCGTGTTTGCCTTCTGGACGGTCATCAACCTCGGCGGCGTCGGCCTGGCCTCGCGGCTGAATTCCGTCGCCACCGTCGCCAAGCTGCTCCCGCTCCTCGTCATCGCGCTTGGCGGCCTGTTCTTCATACGCACCGAGCATCTCGCGTGGACGACGGCCCCGGCGGCGGCGGACGTGGCACGTACGTCGCTGCTCCTGATCTTCGCGTTCGCGGGCATCGAATGCGCGCTGATCCCGAGCGGCGAGGTGCGCGATACCGCACGCACGGTACCGAAAGCCATCGCCCTCGCCATGATCGGGATCACCGTGCTGTATCTGCTGCTCCAGATCGTCGCGCAAGGCATCCTGGGCGAGAGGCTTGCGACGTCTACCGCATCGCCGCTGGCGGCAGCCGCTGAAGCCTCGCTCGGCGGCTGGGCGGGGACGTTGCTCCTCTCGGGCGCGGCGATTTCGATGTTCGGATACCTGGGCGGCATGACGCTGGCGATGCCGCGCATGGTTTACGCGTTCGCGCGCGACGGCTTCCTCCCGCGCGCGCTCGCGACCGTGCACCCCCAAACACACGCGCCGGCGGCCGCCGTGCTCGTGCAGTCGGCACTGACACTCGGACTGGCGCTGTCTGGCACGTTCGAGAGGCTCGCGCTCCTCGCCAACGTCTCGGCGCTCGTGCTCTATCTCGGCTGCGCGCTTGCGTCCTGGAAGCTGCGCGCCAACGGGGTGACGACGGAAGGACGGACGCCATTCCGGCTGCCTCTTGCGCCCATCCTGCCGTGGATCACGTGTCTCGTCATCGCGTGGCTCCTGACCGGACTCCAGCGTCCCGAGTGGATTGCCTTCGGTGTGTGCGCGGCTGCCGGATCTGCCCTCTACCTGTTTCGCTCACGCCGGAGTGCCGCATGATCCGAACCACCAGGCTCTCGCACGCGTTGCGTTCCGCCGTCCTCGTGGCATGCGCGGGCTACGTCTCCGTCAGTGCGCAAAACGCCCCGCCGCGTGTCACCGCGACGATGCTCGAGATCAAGGCGATGCCGGGCGCGATGATCAGCATCCGCATCGGCGCGCCGAACGCGAGCGACGTCCGTGCGGTTGTGGACACGATGCCGAACACGGCCGCCAAGCCGCTCACGCGCGATCAAGAAGGCATTTGGAGCGGCACGCTGGGGCCACTCCAACCCGACGTCTACATCGTCTCCGTCATCGTCAACGGCATTGTGGGTGACGCCGGCGCGGTCATCGTCCCCGGCGCGACGCCCGAAGCTTGGGAAGCGCGCAAGGTCCCGCACGGCACCATGCAGCAGCGCTGGTACGATTCGCGAACGCTCGGGGTGTTACGGAGCGTCTTCGTCTACACGCCGCCCGACTACGAGCGCGGCAACGCGTCGTACCCGGTGCTGTATCTGCTCCATGGCAGCGGCGGCGTCGAAGCGTCGTGGCCGCAGGATGGGCTGGCCAACATCATCCTGGACAACCTGATTGCCGACGGCAAAGCCAAGCCGATGATCGTCGTCATGCCGTTCGGCCATCCGGAGGCGAGCATGCGCCTTGGCGCCATGCCCACGTTCCGGCGGCGCGACCTCGGCGAGTTCACGCGCGATTTGACCGACGACGTGATGCCGATGATCGAGCGGCAGTATCGCGTCGAACGCAACGCCGATCGGCGCGCGATTGCCGGGCTTTCCATGGGCGGCAACCAGGCGCGGCAGATCGGGCTCAACCGCATGGACATGTTTCACTACATCGCGACGTTCAGCGGCACGATGGGCGTCATCGGCAACACCGTCACGCCCGAGTCGATTCAGGAAACCTTCCCGGCCGTCTTCGCCGATCCCGTCGGCACGAACGCGACGCTGCGGCTGCTCTGGGCCGGCGTCGGCAGCGACGAGACGAACCTGCTCGCCAGCCACAAGATCTTCACGGGCCTGCTCGACCGGCATCAGATCCGCCACACGTTCGTGACCATTCCGGGTGGACACACGTGGCATGTTTGGCGAAGGAATCTGCGGGACGTCGTGCCGTTGTTGTTCACGAGGTAGGACGAGGTGCGCCGATGACGTTCTCGAATCGTCGCGTGTTGACGGGCGCAGCGGTGTTGGCTTCCAGTTGCGTCATCGCGCTCCATTCACAGCAAGCCGACAGCCGTTCGCGGGCCCAAGCGGCGCTCGAGCAGACGTACGCCGCCTACAAGGCCCTCAACGCTTTCCACGCCAAGATCAAATGGACGGCGAAGTACTCGGGCGGAATGACCGCGGACGACTTCCCGGTGCCGGGGCCCGATACCATCGAGCTGCGGATGCAGCGGCCGAACAAATTCTTCATGGCCACATCCTCGAAACGGCTCGGCAAACCGTCGAGCTACCTGATCGTGTCGGACGGCACCAGCCTCTGGTGCTGGCGCAGCTGGACCAATACTTATGTGGAGACGAAGGCGCCGGCGGCGCTGAGCGAGATGGCGAAGTTGCTGCCCGACGATGCGATCGGCACGTCGGACGGAAGCGCGTGGGAAGCGGACAGCATCATTGAATGGGACCTGCTGGCCACCAATCAGGACCCATTGCAGGGCGCGGCTGACGCCGGCGTTGTGTTCACGCTTACGGGCCCCGAGAAACTTGGCGATGCGCAGGTCAACGTCCTCCGCCTCAGCGCTCCGGCCGGGCTGCCGTTCTCGCTCGAGACTCGGCTGTACCTCGGCGTCACGAATCACCTCGTTCGTGCCCACGGCCTCAGCGCGCGCGGCAAGCACCCGGAGACCGGGAAGGACTTCACCGTCGAGATGCAGGCGGTGTACGAGATCCACAACACCCAACCGAAGTTCACTGACGCGGACTTCAGGTTCGTGCCACCGCCGGGTGCGAAGCGGGCGGTGGGAAAGTAGCGTCGCGGGCGTGGCGCGTCGCTTGATTCCGACCTCGATATTAACTACACTCGTGCTTAAACATGCCCCGGCATCTCGGCGAGCTCGAGCAGCTCCTCCTCTTCGCGCTTCTCCGGCTCGGTGATGGCGCGCACGGCGGCGCCATGCGGCAGGTCATTCACGAGCGCACGGGACGCACGCTCTCTCCGGGCGCGATCTACACCGCCATGAGCCGACTCGAGCGGCGGGGCTACGTGCGATCAGAGCTCGGTGAGCCCACGCCGGAGCGCGGAGGCAAGCGAAAGCGCTTGTATCAACTGCGGCCCCAAGGCGCGGCCGCTCTCCGCAACATGCAGTCGGTACTGGCCACGATGGGCCGGGGCATGAAGCCTCGCCTCGAGGGATCATGAGCCGGTCCGCGAAGCCCCCACGCTGGCCAGGCTGGCTGCTCACGCTCGCACTGCGGGGCGAACCTCGTGAAGTTGTCATCGGCGATCTCGACGAGGAATTCCACGAGCGACTCGCCTGCGGCGATTCGCCACGCGACGCTCGCCGCCACTACGTGCGTCAAGCGATGGCGTCGATCGCGGCGATGTCCCGTGCGGACCTGAAGTCAGATGCGCCGATCGGACACCACGATGGCGCTCAGCCGCGCCGCTGGCGGCTCCTGGGCGATCCGCCGAGATGGCGCGACGATGTCCGCTGGGCTTGGCGTGGCGTGGTGGGCCGCCAATGGCGCGCGGTGCTCGTGGTCGGGCTGCTCGCCGTGGCAATCGCGGCCAACACCATGGTGTTCACGGTCGCCGACGCGTCGATCTTCAATCCGTACCCATATCCGCAACCCGAGCGCGTGGTTACGCTCAAGGAAACGCTGCCGCAAGGGACATTTCTGACGAAGGCGCAGAGTGCCCAGCGGCTGAAAGCGTGGGCAGACCAGCCGGACATCTTCGCCGCCACAGGGTCGGCGCTTCGAAAGACCGTGTTTGTCACGATGTCGGGCCCAGCCGAGAGAGTGAGCGCAGCGGACATCACCATCGGATTCCTCGACGTGCTCGGGGTGAAGCCGCAGTGGGGCCGCCCGTTCCTGCCCGGGGACGAGGCTGCGAGCGAGTTCGTGATCCTCATCAGCCCCAATCTTGCCCGTCGGTACTTCGGGTCACCCATGCAGGCCCTGGGTCAGGTCCTCGAGCTCTCCGCCGGTCCACATCGCATCGTCGGCGTGATGCCCGATGAGTTCGCGTACCCGTCCGCCAGCTTCGAGATCTGGCGCGCGCTCGATCTGACCGGACCGCTGACCCGAAACCACGGCTCCGTCGAAGCCATGGCTCGCACGGCGCCAGCGCTGACGAACGATGACGCGGCCCGCCGGGTGGCAGAGCGCGCGCCCGGCATCGGTGCGACCATCGGCGCGCCGGGCTATGCGGTCGTCGTGACTCCGGCCTTGCCGAAGGGCACCTTCGGCACGCGGGACGGGATGCTGTTCGTGCTGCTCGGCGCGGCCTTGTGCCTGTTGCTCGCGACCTCAGCAAATGTCGCGAGTCTCGAACTGGCGGCCTCGATCGCGCGCGCTAGAACACATGCCATCCAACTGGCGCTCGGCGCCTCGCGCGCGTCCCTGGCGCGCGTCGCGGCACTCGAAGGCGTGATGCTCGTCGGCGCGGCGATCGCGATCGGCCTTGGGCTCGCGTGGATGAGCATGTCGATGCTGATCGGGCTTCTGCCGACGTCCTTCAGCGTCCTCGGGCAGAACCGCATCGGCCTGGATCTGCGCGCTTTTGGCTATACCGGCCTTGTCGCATTCGTCGCCTGGATCAGCGCAGCGCTGGCGCCGGTCGTCGCCGCGTCGCGTCCGAACCTTGTCGCCCTACTCCGGATCGAAAGTCGCAGCGCCGCGCTCTCGCCCGGCAGCGTGCGGCTGCGACAGGTGCTGACCGCCGCGGAGGTCGCCGTGGCCGTCACGCTCGTCATCGGCGGTCTTCTGTACGCGCGGAGCTATCGGGATCTGCTGGCCGTGGAGAAGGGCTTCGACAGCTCGGGGCTGGCAGATCTCAGCTGGGACATTCCCTATAGCCGCTTCTCGGATCGCGCAGCTACTCGCGAGCGCCTCACAGCGGCCGTCGCCGCATTGCCCGGTGTGCTCGCCGTCTCTACGTCGTCACCACCACCCTCACTCGGCGACAGCCCGAGCCCGTCAGCAATCGAGATCGACGGACAGCCACCGGTCGGGTCTCCCGTGTACATCGGCGCGAAGTGGGTGGATGCCGCGTTCTTCAAGGTCATTCAATTACCGGTGCGGTCCGGCCGAACGTTTTCGGCTGGCGATCTGTCGACAGACGTCGTCGTCAGCGAGACGTTTGCGAAGCGATTCTGGCCCGGCACGGACGCCGTCGGCCATACGTTCCGTCTGTCGCCGAAGAATCCGTGGAACCGGGTTGTCGGAGTCGTCGGAAACTTTCGAACGGCCTCCAAGAACATGCCGACCCTCACCGATCGGCAGGTGTTCTACTATCGGTTCTCGGAGGCCGTGGCACCGCCTCCGGCAACACCGCCACCACCACCAACTGCTCGGCCAGCACCAGCACAACCGCCGGCACGGGTCATCGACACGGGCGGCGTGACTGGCTATCTCACGATCATGGTGCGCCTGGACTCACCAAATCGCACGTCGCAGATCCTTGCGGCTGCCCGAGCAATGGATCCCGGCCTGCGCGCGGCGATCGAACTCGTCGACGACAGGTACGCGCGGCAGAACGCCGAGACCCGGCTGGTCAGTCATGTCGTCGGCGGCTTCAGTGTGCTGGCCTTTCTAGTCGCCATCGCCGGCGTCTACGGGCTGATGGTGTTTCTCGTCAGCACGCGCCGGCGCGAGATTGGCGTCCGCATCGCCCTCGGCGCCGACCGGACGGCCATTACACGTCTTGTCTTTGGCTCTGCCGCGCGGCTCGTTCTCATAGGCGCGGGACTGGGCATCGCGGGAGCCGTCATCGCGTCACGCCGGATCGCATCGTCCCTTTTCGGCGTCACGGCCACCGACCCGCTGACGTACAGCGTCGTCGTCGGCAGCGTCGCGATCGCCGCGCTCCTGGCGACGTGGCATCCCGCCCGCCACGCTGCCCGCGTGGATCCCGCATTGCTACTCAAGGCGGACTAGCTCGGTCCAGTCCGGACCGAGTCCGCCTCCACCTCGCGAGCATCCTCGCGCCGGCGCAGACCGAAGCGCAGCTCGCCCTCGAAGTGATTGTGCGCGCGGCAACGCAGCGCAAGGTTGGTCGCATCGGATGCTCCCCCGTCGGCGAACGGCACGACATGATGGAATTCCAGCCGGCCCATTGCCGTGCAGCGGCCGTGTGGACCCTCGAACGAGCAGCGACCGCCGTCGCGCGCCCAGACGATGCGCCGGACCGCAGCCGGGATGTAGCGCGAAGGGTTGCGTAACGCCGATGACGGCGCGCTCGGCACCACGACGCGCCGCCCGGCACCGAACTTCTTCTTTTCGAGGTCGGCGACCAGCAAGGTCAGGGCGCGATCGACCACCGCGCCCACGTCACCGCTTGGGATCACGTGGCGCAGCAGATCCTGAGCGCGACGGAGCTTCTCGTGAGCCTCGCTGCTGAGCGTGACTCTCAGCAGGTATCGATCGGATGCGAGTGGCGCAATCGCGGGCCGCGAGGAGACAGCTGGCTCGCGTCCTGCCGGTCGCTCGGTCATCAGTGGAATGACCGCGGTGACGACGGGAGTCGCGGCGACAGATCGCGGCACCGCCGCAGGGAGCTTGCGCACCAGCGGAGCGACAGCCGGCCGAGGCGCCAAGCACGCGATCTGGTGAGCGACTTCCTTCTTGCTCTTGTGCGTCGCGCCGGCGAGCAGCGCCTCGTGGTTCTCTGTCGTCAGGTGCGGCCGCAGCATCGCAACGGTCGTAAGGGTCACTACGCCTTCGGTGAGCAACTCGAGGATCCTTGGAAACTGCCGGGCCGCGCGCGCGGCCTCGATGCGGTGGTAAGAGGAATGCTCGGACAGCCGCAGCACCTGCGTACAAAACTGGAAGGTCGACGAGCAGGCCTGGCCGAGATAGAGCCGCCGCACGTCGATTTCGCCGATGAGGGTCAGGAGCTCGCTCGTCGCGTGGCGCGCGGATGCCGCCGCACGCGCGACTTCCTCGAGCAGTTCGTGATCGGAGAGAAACGCAGCTGATTTGATCGTCATTCCTCCGTCATACCACGGCGATTTTCGAGGTCGCAGAATGGGCGTCGTCATGCGATCGCGTCGCCGGAGATCGCGCGAAACAAGTTGGCGCCGCTGCGCTTCGCTGCGAAGACGACGCGACCGTGCACGGGCACCGCGTGAACGAGATCCAATCGCGCGCGGCCGCGTGCGGGAAATCTGTCAAGCGTTTCTTGACGAACATCGCCGCGCACGCAGAAATAGTTCGTCGAGGCGCGCAGGATTTCGACTTCCCGTGCACGCGCCGGTCGCGCGCGCATGCGCGACCTCTGTCCCTAAGCTGTGGAAACTCGGTCCAGACCGAGCCCGACCTGCGCGCCACGGGTTGTGGCTTTTCGAGGAACATCGTCGCGCGCGAAGATGGAAACGTTGATCGAGGCGCGCAGAATTTCCGCAGCTCGGGGTCAAGGGTCGGCCGTGCGCGCGCCCGCGAGTTTTTCAACACGGGGGGTCAGAGGTCGCCGGGGTCAGAGGTCGCTCGGCGCGAGCGCGGGAGTCTTCAACATGCGGGGTCAGAGGTCCGCGGGGCCAGAGGTCCTCATGCGCGCGTGCACGAGAACGCGGACGCGGGCCTGCGCTCAGGAACGAGGTGACGTTTGCTCGGGTATGCGCCGACCTCTGTCCCCAAGCTGTGGAAACTCGGTCCAGCCCAGACCGAGCTCGATCTGCGTGCAACGAGGCGCGGTTCTTGACGAACACCGTCGCGCGCGAAGAAACCGTCCGCCGAGGCGCGGGGCCAGGGGTCGAGACACACCTCCGGAAATCACCCTCCCGCCCCGCCGCGCGTTTCGTACAATGACGCCCGTCTCGTTTCTTGAGAGGGGTTCCCATGCGCCGTACCAACTCAGTGCTCCTGGTGTCCGTTCTGGCAATCGCGGCCGGCGTCGCCGGTTCCATGACGGCGACGCGGGCGCAGTCCAAGCCCGTGCCTGGATTCGCAGACTACGGCAAATGGGAAACGCTCGGCGGTGGGGGCGGCGGGCGTGGTGGCGGCGGCACCGGCTTGTCGAACGACGGGAAGTGGCTGTCGTACGCGATCAACAAGTCGAACCGCGAGAGCGAGCTTCGGCTCGTGAACCTCGGTACGAACGCGGTGACGGCCGAGAAGTTCGGGACCGGCCTGCAGTTCACCGACGACACGAAGTGGGCCGCGTGGTCGATCGGGTACTCGGAGGCTGAACAAGAACGGATGCGGACGCAGCAGCGGCCGATCCAGAACCGGCTCGCCATCATGAACCTGGCGACCGCCGACAAGACCACCGCCGACGCCATCCAGTCGTTTGCGTTCAGCGCTGACGGACGCTTCATCATGCTGCGACGCTACGCGCCCACTGCGCCCGGGGCGGCGGCCGGCGGAGCCGGAGCCGCGGCGGGTGCAGGCCGAGGTGGCCGCGCCGGCGGCGCGGGCGGAGCTCCCGTCGCCGACGATCCCGATCCGACCGGCGTCGCGATCGCGGTACGCAATCTCGCGAACGGCTCGGAGGTGAGCTTTGGCAACGTCGCCGAGGCGGCGTGGGCAGATACGGGCTCGCTGCTCGCGATGACGATCAGCGCCGCCGAGCGCGCCGGCAACGGCGTGCAGCTCTACGACGCGGCCACGGGCACCCTGCGCGTGCTCGAGTCGATGACGGCGCAGTACCTTGGGCTCTCATGGCGCCGCGACGCCAAAGACCTGCTCGTCATGCGCGCGAAGAGCGACGACAAGAAAGACGGCGCGACCTACCTCACGCTCGCGTGGACCGGCGTCGCCACGCCTGGCGAAAAACGCCTGACCTACGATCCCACCGCCGACACCAAATTCCCGGCGGGCATGCGCGTGGTGTCGTTCCGGCGCGCCGCGTGGAGCGAAGACGGCAAGATGGTCACGCTCGGCATCACCAAGTGGGAGGACAAACCGCCGTCGGCCGGGGCGGGACGCACGGGGCGCGCGGGCGGCGAAGGCGCCGGTGCGGCGAGCGGCGGAGCCGCCGAGGGTCCAGGACGAGGCACGAGCGAAGGCAGAGGCGCGGGCGCCGCCGCCGATCCTCCCGAGAATGAAATGGCTGACGTGACCGTATGGCACTGGAAGGACGCGCAGGTCGCGTCCGTGCAGAAGCTGACCGCCACCGCCGACCGCCGCCGCAACCTGCTCGGCGTCTGGCATACCGACACCGGCACGTTCGCGCAGATTGGCCGCGACTTTCAGGAATCGATCCAGATGATTCCGAAGACCCGCTCGGCGCTAATTCAAGAATGGGGCAAGTACGCAATGCAGCGCAGCATCGGCCGTTCGGCAGCCGACCTCGTGATCGCCGACCTCTCGACCGGCGCGCGGACGCCACTCAAGGCCGGCCTCGGCGCCAACGCGCAGACGAGCCCGGGCGGAAAGTACCTGCTCTTCGTTGAGAACGACGCGTGGTGGACGCTGAACCTGCAGACGAAAGCGGTCACGAACATCTCGAAGGGCGCCGCGACGTCGTTCATCGACAAGGAATCCGACGCCACCATCAAACAGAAGCCCTCGTTCGGCGTCGCGGGCTGGACGAAAGACGACGGGGCCGTGTTGTTGAACGACAAGTACGACATCTGGTCCGTGGCGCCAGATGGATCGAAGGCGACGAAGCTCACGAACGGCGCCGCCGATCGCGTGCGCCATCGCTACGTGCGCGTCGACCTCACGAATCCCACCGATCCGTCCATCGATCTCTCGAAGCCGATGTATCTGAGCCTGTTCGGGAGCTGGTCGAAGGCGTCCGGCTACGGCGTGCTCAAGCCCGGCGCCGCCTCGGTCGAACGCGTCCTCTTCGGCGATAAAGCGATCGACCGGCTGGGCAAGGCGCGTGACGCCGAGGTGTACATCCACGCGGAGCAGACGTACGCGGACTCGCCGGATCTGTTCATCAGCCGCGGCGGGCTCGACGCCGGCATGCAGGTGACGAAGACCAACGCGTTCCAGACTGACTACGCGTGGGGCAAGAGCGAGATCGTCGAGTACACCGCCGAGAAGACCGCCGGCAATCGCAAGATGCAGGGCGCGCTCTACTATCCGGCCGGATACGTGCCGGGCAAGGCGTATCCGATGATTGTCTACATGTACGAGACGCTGTCGGACGGCGTGCATCGCTACGTCACGCCAAGCAGCACGAGCTACTACAACACGAGCGTCTTCACCACACAGGGCTACTTCGTGCTCCAGCCGGACATCGTCTTTCGCCCGCGCGAGCCCGGCGTGTCGGTGGTCGAGTGCGTGCGGCCCGCCGTCGCGGCCGTCGTCGCCAAGGGACTCGCGGATCCGAAGCGTGTCGGCATCATCGGTCATTCATGGGGCGGGTTCGACACGGCGTACCTCGCGACCAACACGCAAGGCGTGTTTGCGGCGGCCGTGGCTGGCGCGGCCATTACGAATCTCATCAGCAACTACGGCAACGGCCACTGGAGCTCGGGCATTCTCGAGACCGATCACATCGAGACCGGGCAGCAGCGCATGGAGGTGCCGCTCTATGAGGACCTGCAGGCCTACATCCGCAACTCCGCCGTGTTCAACGTGCACAACATGACCGTGCCAACGCTCGTCGAGGTCGGCACCGTCGACGGCACGGTGTTCTGGCACCAGGGCGTCGAGTTCTACAGCCTCGGCCGCCGCGCCGGCAAGAGCGTCGTGATGATCGAGTACGCGAACGAAGATCACGGCCTGGCGCAGCGCCGGAATCAGCAGGACTACCAGCAGCGCATCCTGCAGTGGTTTGGGCACTACCTCAAGGGCGATCCGGCGAAGTCCTGGATCACCGACGGACAGACGGTGGTCGATCGCCAGGACGAAGTGCGCAAGGCGGGTCGCGGCGGACGCGGCGGCGGACTGCAGTAGCCGCGCGCTACCTCGCCCCGCTGTCGCCCGTCCACGTCCACAGCGTTCGCTGCGCGTTCCCCGCGCGGTCGAGCAGATAGACGGCCGCGCCCATCGGCTTGAAGCTCGCGGCCGCGGACTGGCCCGTGCCCGCGACAAGCTGCGGCCGGTAGCTCGTATGCGATGCATGCGGGACGAACCCGCCCACCGCCTGGAGCGCGGACTCGGTAATGGACGAGCCGTCGGGCGTCACGATGTACGACCGCGCCGTGTCCGGGTCCACCGCGAACGGCAGGAACGTTTCCAGCACCCGCTCGTGAAGACGCCGAAGCTCCGGTGACGGATCGACCATCATCGCGGCTCCAGCCGCGCCAGTCATCGTCGCCGTCACTCGCCCGAAATCGGTGGTCGCCATGACCATCGCGAGCGACGCCGTGAACGCGTGCAAATCGGAGCTGTTGAGAAAGCCCTGGAGCACGGTGACGTGCGGCTTCACGACCGTGGACGGGACAGATGGCGTTCTGTCCCCTTCGATCGCAACGTCGATGGCGACGATGTTCGGGCGAGGTTCCGGAGCGAAGACCATGTTTTGGGGATAGCAGCCGAGCGCGGTGAGCGCGACGACAACCGACAGCGGAATGGCGATGGTGCGGCGCATGACGGTCTCCTTCCTGCCCATTCGCCGCGCCGACGTCTCGTCGCGGCGAGGCGAGTGCGTGTGGCAGGAGCCGTGCCAAGAGAAAAGATGCGCAGGAAGGAATGCGGAGCACCGGCCGATGATGCTCGCGCCACGCCATGTGGTGGGCGCAGCCGATCATTGGACGCCGCCGTCTCAGATTCAGCAGACGACGGCCGTGCGCGCGGGCGCTCGCGCGGCAGGGCGGGAGGCGACTCGTTCATGACTTGCGGCGCCGGGAACGAGTAGTCAAGGATTCCTTGACTACTGCCGTGCGCCTGGACGACTTGGCGTTCTTCGATAACTGGGTCAACTCTCTCGTCGCCTGCTCGAAGTCCTGGTCCACCGGCCGCGGTTGCGCACCGACCAAGGCGCGATAACGCTCGTATTCGCGCTCCGCCTTGGACCGGGCCGTCTCGGCGGAGACCTGTCCGGCATAGCCGACGGCAAGGATGGCGGGCAGGCTGTAGTGCTCGATGTCGCGGGTTACCTGCCTGGCGCCTTCCAATCGAACTATTCGGAAATTCCGAATAGTTGCCTCCGGCGGCAATTCGCCCTCGGCGAAAATGCCCTTGAGGTGCTCGTTCACGGTCGGCACCGTCACCTGAAACAAGTCTGCGATCAGCGCCTGCGAGAGCCAGATCGTCTCGTCCTCGAACCGGCACTGGATGCGCGTGCGGCCGTCTTCGGTCTGGTAGAGGACGATGCTGGATTCCGGCGGCGGCGTGTCCGGCATGGTCTTGTCTCGATCAGAGTTGGCCGGTGAAGGCGTTCGGGCGCATTGTATCGCGCAGGTTCGCCTGCCCCGGACCCCATACAACCCTGCGCTGAACGCGCCCGTCCAACCCCACCACATGGACGCGTTCTGGCAGGATCTGCAGCTCGCGGCGCGATCGTATCGGCAGCAGCCGGGCTTCACGGCGGTCGCCGTGCTCATCCTCGCGCTCGGCATCGGCGCGAACACGGCGATCTACTCGCTCGTGGACGCCGTGGCCTTGCGTCCGCTTCCGGTCGCTCACACGAGCGACCTCTACCGCCTCGGCGACAACCTCAACTGCTGCGTCAACACGGGGCTTCAGGGCGACTTCTCGCTGTTCTCCTATCCGCTGTATCAGCGCTTGCGCGACCACATCCCTGAGCTATCGCCGCTGGCGGCCTTTCAAGTGCGCCCGCTGCCCTTCAGCGTGCGGCGTGCCGGCACGGCCGCGGCCGCGCGGCCGATGATCGGCGAGTTCGTGTCCGGCAACTACTTCGACACGTTCGGCGTGCCGATGGCGGCGGGCCGCGGCCTCGCGGACAGCGACGACGCCCCGGGCGCGGCGCCGGTGGCGGTGCTGAGCTATCGCGCGTGGCGCGATCACCATGCGAAGGATCCGTCCGTCGTCGGCGCCGCGTTCACGGTCAACGCCACGCCGGTAACGGTCGTTGGAGTCACGGCTCCAGAATTCTTTGGCGAGACGCTGCGCCCCGACCCGCCCGACCTCTGGGTGGCCCTCGGCGCCGAGCCGACAATTCGCGGCGCATCCTCGCTCATCGCACGGCCCGGGCAGCATTGGCTCTACGCGATCGGGCGCCTCACGCCCGGCGCCTCACCGGCCGTCGTCGAGCAGAAGGCATCGGCGCTCTTGCGTGAGTTCCTCGCCACGGTGCCGGATCTCTCTCCCGCCAACATCGCGGATCTGCCGAAGCAGCGGATCGTCGTGGCCGAAGCCGGCACGGGCGTGTCGGCGCTGCGGTCGCGCTACGCCGAGCCGTTGCGCGTGCTGGCCATCGTCTCCGCGCTCGTGCTGTTCATTGCATGCGCGAACCTGGCGCATCTGCTGCTGGCGCGCGCGCAGCCGTTTCCGTTCGCGATGCGCGCGGCGCTCGGCGCGAGCCGCGGCCGCCTCATTCAGCAAATGATGGCGGGCGGCCTACTGCTGGCCGTCGCCGGCGGCACGGCCGGCGTGCTCGTGGCCTACGCGTGCACCCGGACGATCCTCGCCACCGTGTTTCGCGGAGCGGACGTCGTGCCGATCGACGTTACGCCCTCGACCGCCGGACTGATGTTTGCGGCGGCCGTCTCGCTCGTCACCGGCGTGATCTTCACGGCGCTGCCGGCGTGGATCATGTCGAAGACGAATCCCATGGATATCCTCCGTGGCTCCGGCCGATCGACGGCGGATCGCGCCGCGCTGCCGCGCCAGGGGCTCGTCGTGTTGCAGGTCGCGGTATCGCTCGTGCTGCTCGTGGGAGCCGGGCTGCTGACCGAGAGCCTGCGGCGGCTCGAGCGTCAGGACTTCGGATTCCAGATCGACGGCCGCTACGTCGTGAAGATCGATCCCTCGCTCGCGGGCTACTCGCCGGAACGGCTTGGCGAGCTCTACGACAAGCTGCACACGGCCCTGCCGCAAGTACCCGGCGTCGTCAGCGCGAGCATGTCGCAGTACAGCCCGATGGAGGGCCTCAACTGGTCCGGTCCGATCAGCGCCGAGGGCCGGACGCCGCCTGCGGACCGGACAGAGTCCGCTTCGTTCGTGCGCATCGGCCCGAAGTACTTCGAGACGATCGGCACACGGCTCGTCCGCGGCCGCACGATCGACGAGCGCGACCGTCCCGGCACGACGCTCGTGGCGGTCATCAATCAGACGCTCGCGCGCCAATTCTTTCCGAACGTCGATCCGATCGGGCGCCACCTCGGCCGCGGCGACGCATCGCGCGCCATGGACCTCGAGATCGTCGGCGTCGTGGAGGACGCGAAGTACACGCGCGCCGATCAGCCGGCCTGGCCGACGTTCTTTATCCCGTTGCTACAGTTCGTCCCGGCGGGCGACGTCTCGACGCAGATGCGGTCCATGTTCGTGCGGGCGATCGAGCTGCACGTCGCGGGGTCGCCGGCGTCGCTCGACGCCGACGTCCGGCGCGCGATCGCGCGGGTCGATCCCAACCTCACCGTCACCGCGATCCTGAGCATGGAGGAACAGGTCGGCCGCAACTTCAACCAGCAGCGGCTCGTCGCACGGCTCACCGCGCTCTACGGACAGCTCGCGCTGCTGCTCGCGGCGATCGGCCTGTACGGCATCACGGCGCATCACGTCTCGCGCCGCATCGGCGAGATCGGCGTGCGCATGGCACTCGGCGCCGATCGGGGCCGTGTGTTGCGGATGGTGCTGCGAAGCGCGCTGGTGCAATGCGGGGCGGGCGTCGCGATCGGACTGCCCATCGCGCTCTTCGCCAGTCGTGGACTCGCAACGCAGCTCTACGGCGTCACGCCGCGCGATCCGGTCGTGATCGGCGCGGCGGTGGCGGTGCTGCTCGTCGCGACGATCGTCGCCGCGCTGATCCCCGCGCGGCGGGCGGCGGCGGTGGATCCGATTCGCGCGCTACGAGCGGAGTAAGACGGTTCAAGGGTTCAAAGGTTCAAGGTTCAAAGGTTCGGGGAAGTTCGCCGGGCAAGTGGCGAGTCAGTGTGAGAGGGTCGACTTGGAAGAGTGGGGCACGCCGAATTGAAGTCGCGCGATGCGCGAAGCATGAAACCGACGCGCAAGGAGCTCAGGTTTCGAGCGCGACATGCGTAGGCCAGCGGAAGCTGGCCGAATAGCATTCGCACGATTGGAATTCACGAAACCTGAGCGGATGAAGCGATCGGTTTCGAGCGCGAGCTTCCGGAGGCGTGATCCACTCTTCCAAGTCGACCCTCTCACGCTGACTCACGATCGGAGCCCATCGTGATGGCGGACCGCAGTTCGGTCCGCCCTACGTACTGGCCGCCTAGCCCTTCGACTTCGCGAGAAACGCCGTGAGGTTCTTCTGCTGCTCGAGCGTCGCGTCGGCTCGCACCTCGAGCACCCACGCCTTCGCAGGATCGGCCGCTTTCGTCGCGGCATCGACCTCCGCGAATCGCAGACCGAACCAGTCGAGCATCTCGGTGTAGTCCAGCTCCTCGGTCGTCGCGGTGAGCGTGTGCAGCATCGTCTTCAGATCGAATCCCGCGGCGTCCATCGCCGTCTGCGCGAAGTCTTCCGACGAATAGCCGCGAACGCCGGACCAGCGCTTGTACGCCGTGCGCATGACGTCGTCGAGGCTCTTCTTGCCCTTGCTCCCCGTACGGATGTGCGCCTCGAGCACCAGTCCGACGACGGCGCCTTTGACCGCCAAATCCAGTCTCTGGTTGGCCGGCACGTTCTCGAAAGTCTTCGCTGACGCTTCCTCGAGCGTCTGTACGAGGCGGCCTGGCTGTTTCGTCTGCAGGTCCGCGATGTGCTTGGAGTACAGCGCGAGGAAGTCGTCCTGCGAGCCGAGTCCGGCCCGCGTCGCCAGCAGATCGCCGTAGTACGAGGTCAGCCCTTCGGCAACCCACAGCCCCGTCGTCGACGGCGGCTTCTCGTAGTCGAACGGCCCGAGCTCGACGGGTCGCAAGCGCTTGCCATTCACCGCGCGGAAGTACTTCTGACTGAGAAACACCGCGTGTTTGAAGCGTGCCGTCGGATCGGCCGGCTCCTTGCCGTTGCTGTTGATCGCGAGGGAGGTGCCGTGTTCGATCGCGGTGACCGGAGCGCCACTCGTGACGATGTTGAGGAACGCGTATTTCTTGAACGGCAGCGAACCCCAGAATCGGCTGTGCTCCAGAAGGAGCGACGGCAGCGTTGCCGCCACCTTCGCGCTCTCCCACTCGGCCTTGCCGAGCCAGGCCCAATGGTGCGCGATGCTGCCGACTTTGAATTCCGTGGTGTCGAGATCGACGCCGGCCAGAATCGGCGAGTCAGCGAGCGTGTCGTAGTCCGGCGCCGCGTAGTGATTGGGATGCGTGTCGAGCGAGCCGGTGAGTCCCGAGATCGAGCCCTTCCAGGTCGGCGGCAGCTCGAGTCGCACCTCCGCCGGCCGGCGCGCCTCCTCGACGATCGTGAGGTACGTCGAGGGCCCCATGATGACCGCCGACGTCGCCGTGACGCCGCTGGACAGATTGCTGCCGCGCGGCGCGGCCAACGTGTAGAAAATCATGATCGACGGACGGCCGCCGCTCGAGACCTTCCATCGGTTCGGCGCCGGCTGCGTCACGTCGAGGTTGGTGCCGGACGGCGTCATCGCCCTGAACGCGCTCACATGGCGAGCGAATTCCTGGGGCCCGGTGTAACCGGGCGACCAGGCCGGCATCATCAGATCGACCGACGCGCGGTTCTCCGTCGGGACGTTCATCTCCACGCGGAAGGTCTTCGTGGCCGGGTTGGGAAATGTGATCGTGTAGACGATCGGATCGAGCTTCGGTGCGCCCTTCTGCGCGCCGAGCTGGACCACGCTCAGCGCGAGCGCCAACCCGAGGACCAGAACGACGACACGTGGCGCGGCGATTCTGCGGGTGGACATGCCGTCCCGGAGTGCAAGATGGAGGCCGGGTCGGCACATGGAGGCCGGGTCGTGAGACCCGGCTTAACCCCCGCACCCAGTGACATTTCCGCGGCCCTGACCACGTCCTTGTGCCCCGGCGCCGCCGGCCGGGGGTGTCGGCTTCGGCCACACGTTGTCGGCGGTATTGCGATCTGGAAAGCGGCAGCCCGGATCGAGCGTGATCTTCGTAATGGGCCGGGCGCCAAAATCGAGCGTCGCATTGAACGTGCGGCTGCCGTTGAACCAGACGTCCACCGGCCAGGTCACGACAGCCGTCTTCGCGTCGGACATCTTCGCGTTCGGCATCGCCCTGATCGGCGCGGTGCCGTCTTCGAACTCGACCTTCAACACGACCGGCGACGGCATCTGTCCATCCTGCCGCACCGTGACGGTCGTCTTGCCGGCCGTGGTCGTGACGTTCGCGATCGAGCCCTCAACCGACTCGGTCGTCCAGAGCCAGTAGTACCAGAACCATCGCAGGTCCTGCTTGAGCGCGTTGTCCATGAAGAAGATGTAGTCCCACGGCGACGGGTGTTTGAACGCCCACGCCTTCGTGTACTCGCTCATCGCGCGCTGCACTTCGGCGTCGCCGACAACGCCGCCGAGCGAGGACAGCATGAGCGGCGTCTTCGAGTACGTCGTGAAGCTGTACATCGACGGGCCCGCGTAGTTCGCGTTCCACATCATCGGCGGCTCGTCTTCACGGCCGCTCGTCCGGCCGTAGCTTTGTCCCGCGCCGTCGAGATTCGCGGGCCGGCCCGCCGCATCGGCGTCCGAGAGGACGTTCATGTACTCGTTGAAGCCTTCGTCCATCCAGCCGTACCACGTCTCGTTGTTGCCGACCATCATCGGCCACCACTGATGCGCGGTCTCGTGATCGGCGGCGCCCTGGTTCGAGTTGATCACCATCGGGTACTCCATGCCGGAGCTCGGGCCGTCCTGCATCGTCAATTGGGGGAACGGATACGGCGCCCAGAGCTTGGAGTAGAACTCGAGCGCGTGGCGGCCGATCGGACCGGCGTTGGCGTACGCGCGCGCGTTCGTGGGCTCGAAGTACATGTAGATGGGCACCGGCCCTTTGCCCGGGATCGTCGCGCGCGTCGCCTTCCAGTTGAATTTCCGGGCGGTCGCGAACGCGAAGTCGTTCACCATGTCGGCGACGAAGCGCCACGTGAGCCGTTCGCCGGCGGCCGTCGCCTGGCCCGGGCCCACTTCGTCGTCGCCCACGATCATCACGTCCTGATCCGACGCGAGCACGCGCGCGAGACGCTCGCGCGCGGTGGCCGTGAGCACGTCCTGCGGATTCTGCAGGACGCCCGTGCCGCTCACGATCCA
>Ga0137427_10000189_pt1 | contig 34124 bp, 31 predicted proteins | sample EasRivERMZT700_2_FD_102309 | JGI IMG/M metagenome (GOLD analysis project Ga0137427, IMG submission 102309) | Soil microbial communities from meander-bound floodplain in the East River, Colorado, USA - East River MetaG ERMZT700_2 | ecosystem: Environmental > Terrestrial > Soil > Floodplain ...
CCCCTCGAAGATGGCACGGTCGTAACGCCAGAGGTAAATCTCGAAGCTATGTATCACGTCTCGGAGGACGACAGCGTCGCCGGGAAAATCTTAAGGAGAAACCGGCTTAAACATTCGATCGGTAACCTCACGTTGCTCACTCAACCGCTTAACAGTTCGGTGAGCGCTGGGCCATTCGCGGGAAAGCAAGCTGCGCTGCTGGATCATTCGGTGCTCGTCATGAATCGCGAAATCACTAGAGAAAAGATATGGGGCGAAACCCAGGTAGAGGCACGCAGCAAGACCCTATTTGCCGTGGCACGAAAATTATGGCCGCATCCGGAGAACCCCGATTAGCGACTTCTCATTCGCTTTCGCGCGCGAAACGCGAAAGATGATCACGGCCATCGTCACTGAGGCCGTTAAGTTCTACAGAGCCAAACTCCGGAACTGGTCACGTTTGGCGTCAAAAATGAAAAGCGTTTCACTCGTGCCAGTGCGCGTGTGAAACGTGGCCCGTCCAAACCTCACATGCCGGCTTTGTTCTTCATCAGCGCGCCGGGCGGGCGCTGTCCTTTAGCTGATGCACGCACCTTTTCCGAGCGTCGACTCGTCCATGTGAGCGATCGGCGCGCGCCTTGGCTCCAGCCATTTCATCAAGGCGGCACAAGCGCTTGGTGCGGCTCTGTGTGTCCGGGCCGGGCGCGAATTTGCCCCGCGGCGGAAGGGAGCGGGTAAGGAATTCCTGTTACAACTTGGCGGACTATTGAGAGGGACAATTGATGGGATTCGGGACCGCCATAGCGACGTGCATGTCCAAATTCGTGACGTTCAGGGGCAGGGCGTCACGATCGGAGTACTGGTACTTCTATCTCTTCTGCGTGCTCTGCATTGCCGGCGCGGTGATCCTGGACCTCGCGCTGGGGACGGACGTCCAAGACGAAGACGGCGCGTTCGCAGGCGGGCTGGCCTTTTGGTTGACCGTCCTTGTGCTGATGTTGCCCCTCCTTTCGGTATTGATCAGACGCCTCCACGACACGAACCGCTCTGGGTGGTGGTACTGGATTGGGTTGATCCCTCTGGTCGGAGCGATACTTCTTCTGGTGTGGACGTGCACCAGAGGCACGTCGGGCACGAACAGGTTTGGCCCCGATTCGTTGGATCCGCACCAAGTGGCGGTGTTCGAGTAGCGGCCACGCCAAACAAAGCGTCCCACACGCGCCAATGCGCGTGCGGGACGCGGCCGGCCAAAGCTCACACAGGCCGGCTTAGTTCTTCATCAGCTCGCCATAGGCCTTGGCGCCCAGGCTCATCACCATGCCGTCCTCGGTCTTCAGCTCGACCAGCGAGGCGCCGGGCTTGCCGTCCTTCAGCGGATGCACGCGCGCCGTGATCTTCTCGCCCTTGGTGAGGGTCGAATCGTCGATGCCCTGCTTCTCGAGCACGATCGGCGACTCGGTCTGGATGATCCAGTCGGTGGCCTTGCCGTCCTTGGGGACCGCCAGCACGATCTCCGCATGCGGGTTGGTGTTGTTGAACGCCTTCACCGTCCCGCTCAGCGTCACTTCCTTCTGCTTGTCGAACATGACGAAGGCATGGTGCGCAAACACGGGTGCGGTGGCGATGCCCAACAACGCCGCCGCCGCAACGGGCAGGATGAAGTACCTCATGACAAGCCTCCGTTTTTCCGGTTCTCAGGGACCAAAAGGTCTCCCTAAGAAAACGTCCGGCGCGGGAGGGGGTTGCCCGGTTTCGACGGCCAAGCCCGTGCTTGCGGGCGCCTTCAGTCCCCTCCGCTCGCGGAGCCCGTCCTTAGGCAGAAAATGTGACTTTCCTGAAAATAGGCCTATTGACATAGGAATAGGACCACAAGCACAATCCGTCCGACTTTGGAGGTGCCATGTCGGAGCAGATCGAAGCTGATGACGCTGTCTTGGGCAGCCTGATAAGGGTCCTCGTCGATCAGGCGTTTGCGCTGGATCGTGTGTTCACCCGCGCCGTCACGGAAGCCGCGCGAAGGGACTTCCGCTCTCACCGCGACATGCGCGTAGCGCTCAAGGCGCAGGCGCAATGCCGCGCGACGTTCCAAGTTCTCCTGGCTTTGCAGGCGGCAGCTTCTTGCCGCGCCGACCTGTCCGCCGTAGCTCGAAGAGCGAAGGCGGGGCCGCAAAAAAATCTTCGAATTCGAACGAACAAACTATTGGATGCGGGAAATTCCCATCATGACCAAGCGCTTGGGCAGGCCCTCCCGGGCGGCCGATAGTGCCCGTATCAAGCGCCGCCCCAAGGGCTTGTCAGCCGGCCTGTCCGCCGAAGCCCGAAGGGCGAAGGCGGAAGCTGCGAAGGAGCGAAGGCGGACTTGCCGCGCCGGAGCGCACTTCGCGCGAAGGCGGGCGGGAGGACTTTTGTGTCGACTCGCCCCGCAAGCGATACCGTGAGCGGCGCTCTCGGGGTATAGTCCCGGCCACGCACAGAACACCGTAGGAGGACGGCCATGATGAAGCGACACCACACCCTTGCTCTCGGCGTGAGTTTCGGCGCGCTCGCGTTCCTGATCGCCGGCTGCTCGGATTCGAGCGTCCAGAGCGCGAAGACGGAAACCCCCGCCGGGGACGCTTCGGCGCAGGCGAAGCCTGGCCCCGACGGCTGGGCCGGTGCGGTCAGAGGCACCGTCACCAATCTGAACGGAGATCCCATCGAGGGCGCCTTCGTGAAGCTCAGGAACCCCGAGCGACGCCTCAGCGTGATGGTGATCAGTAAGGACGACGGCAACTTCATCGCCGGCAACCTTCCGTCAGGCAGATGGGAGGTCCAGGCCGTCGGCGGCGATCTGGAGAGCAAATGGTCCTCGCCCGTCGCGGTGTCGACCATGGGCACCGTCGAGACCAGCATCGCGCTGACCGAGAACCGCGCGCCCGATCTCGCCGCCGCCTGGCCGCGCCGCGTGCCTGCGGATCAGGCCTCGCTCGATCAGCTCCCGAACGGCCACGGCAAGGACATCATCACCGCCAACTGCACCTCGTGCCATGAGACGAACCGCATTGCCGCCAACCGCGCCGACCGTGACGGCTGGCAGGGCGTGATCGATGGAATGCGCGTCAACATGAAGACCGCGAACCTGCCGGCGATGTCGGATGAGGACGCCGCCGCGTTGCTCGACTATCTCGCCGAGAACCTCCCCGCCATGGGCGAGCCCGATCCCAACAGCCGCCTGCCGCGCGAGCTGGTGGAAGGCGACGCGCGCAATTACCGCGTCGTGCAATACGACCTCGAAAACGCCGGCGCCGAAACCCATGACGTCGCCGTCGATCCGCAAGGCATCGGCTGGGCCAATCAGCGTTTCGGCGGCAAGGTCAGCCGGTTCGATCCCATGACCTACGAATACAGCGAGATCAGCCCGCCGATGACGCGTGCCCCGAAAGCGCGTCCCGGCAACCTCCAGATCAGCGCCAACGGCATGATGTGGCTGCCCGATCCCAACGAGCGCCGCTGGCTCTCCTACGACACCACGAGCGGCGAATGGACCACGTGGGACTTCCCGGAAACGGTCCGCGGCCAGCCCAACGGCAACAGCATGGCCATCCATCCCGACGGCACCATCTGGGCCTCGGGCCCCGGCTCCGCGCGCAGGCTCGATCCTGTGACGAAGGAGTGGAGCTCGTGGGACACGCCGACCTGGCTCAAGACCAAAAAGAACCCCGGCGGCTACGGCCTCACCATCGACGGTGACGGCCGCGCATGGATGGCGATGAACCTCGTCGACCGCATGGCGCGGTTCGACGGCAAGACCGGCGAGGTGGTCGAGTTCAAGGTGCCGGTCGAGGGCACGTCCTATCCGCGCCGCATGGGCACCGACGCCAACGGCGATGTCTGGGTCGGGTTGTGGGGCTCGGGCCAGCTCATGAAGATCGATCACAAGACGACCAAGATGGAAGTGCTCGATCCGCCGACGCCGAAGAACGGCGCCTACATGGTCAGCGTCGATCTCAAGAACAACCACATCTGGACGACGCTGCACACGGTGGACAAGATCGCGCGCTATGACCCGGCGACCCAGGCGTGGACGGAGTTTCCGCTGCCGCAGGCCGAAACCGACGTGCGCCGGATCCAGTTCGATCCCAACAATCCCAACCGCATCTGGTGGAGCGGCGTCGCCCACCACGCGCGCATCGGCTACATCGAGCTGCTGCCGGGTTCGTAACGCTCGCGACGAGATCCCCTCTCCCCATGCGGGAGAGGGTGCCTCGCGCGCGACAGCGCACGAGGCGGGTGAGGGGGGCCTTCCCCGAAGTGCCCAAGCCGAAATGGAATCTCTGGCGCGCGCTGATGTGGGGCGCGGTGCTGGGCCAGGCCTATGCGCTGGCGCGGCTGTTGCTGATCGATCCGGGATCGGTTCCCGTCGGCCCCGAGCGCCCTTACTTCATCATCGGAGCGCTGCTCGCGGGCACACTCGGCGGCGCGTTCGTCTTTGCGATGGTGGCCGCCATCCGCAACCTTCTCACCCGCTGATCGTTGACACCTGATACGTTACAGGTTACATACACCGAGTGATACGGAGCTTCCGGCACAAGGGTCTGAACCGGCTTTTTGAAGACGGCGACCGCAAGCTTATCCGGCCGGACTTGGTGGCGAAGATCGAAAACATTCTCTTCGTTCTCAATCGCGCCAAGACGTCGGACAACATGAATCTGCCAGGCTTTCGATTGCACCCGCTCAAAGGCGATTTGAAGGGTTTTTGGTCGGTGACGGTGCGGGCGAACTGGCGGATCGTGTTTCGTTTCGTAGGGCCCGACGCTGCAGATGTCGACCTGATCGACTACCATTGAGGACTTTGACAATGATGAAGCACCCCCCGCATCCCGGCAGAATTGTCCGGCAGGAATGCATCGAACCTCTGGAGTTGAGCGTGACGGAAGCCGCCAAAGGGCTTGGGGTCACGCGCAAGGCTCTCTCCGAACTTCTCAATGGAAGATCGGGCATCTCCCCGGAAATGGCGTTACGCCTCTCGAAAGCCTTCGGCAGCAGCGCCGAAATGTGGCTGGGGCTTCAATTGGACTACGACCTTGCTCAGCTTCGCGCCAAGGCCCGTACCATCAAAGTGCAAAAGTTCGCACCTGCCTCATAAGATTGGGGCGCAGCTCGCGGCCACGCCCCAATCATCGCTATGCGGACTAACTCAATCGCCTAGTAGCGGCGCCACGCGACGCACCGCCCCGAGTAGGACGAGTAGCGCACGCAGTACGGTGCACGGTTGTAATAGCCGCTGCCGCCGTAATAGCTGTAGCGGTCATCGTAGTAACGAGGTGTGCTCAGCGCGCCCACAGCCGCGCCGCCGACACCGCCGATCACTGCGCCCTTGCCGGCGTCGCCGTACAGAGAGCCGACGGCCGCACCGGCGCCTGCGCCCAAGAGACCGCCCGAAACAATGCGGTCGCCCGGCGTCGTACCGCAGCCCGCGAGCATCAAGGCCGTCGCAAACACTGCAGCTGTTGCACCAGTCTTCATCGTTGTGTTCCTGAACATTTATTCATCTCCCTTTCGCGGGCTTCATAACGAAAACGTGGACGCCTGCTGCAATGTTCCAAGCGCGAGCGCCGCCGCGGGCGATAACAATCGAGCGGATTCGGGAACTTTCTGGGCGCATGCGCGTGCTCGTGGCCTTGCGCACTCGTGCTGGAGCGAGCAACGACTATTGTCTATGACGAGCGGTAACGGGACCGTTGTTCGATAAGGAGCCAAGCGCATGTGGGCCGACCGTCGCGTCATCGATCTGTTCGGCATCGAGCATCCGATCCTGCTCTCGCCGATGGCGAACGCGTCCACCGTCGACCTTGCGATTGCGGTCAGCGAAGCGGGCGGCCTCGGCGCGCTTCCCTGCGGGCAGCTCTCGACCGAGCAGATCCGCAGCCTGTTCGGGACGGCCGTCCAACGCACGTCGCGTCCGCTCAACGCCAACTTCTTCTGCCACCAGGCGCCCGCCTACGACGCGGCGCGGGACGCGCGCTGGCGCGCGCGCCTTGCGCGCTACTACACGGAGCTCGGCATCGAGCCCAAGCCCGGCGCCCCGCCCGCACCGCCGCCGCCGTTCGACGAGGAGGCTTGCGCGCTCGTCGAGGAGTTCAAGCCCAAGGTCGTGAGCTTCCATTTTGGTCTTCCCGAGCAACGGCTGCTCGCGCGCGTGAAAGCGACGGGCGCGGTTGTCGTCTCATCGGCGACGACCGTTGCCGAGGCACGCTGGCTCGAGGAGCATGGCTCAGATGCCGTCATCGCGCAGGGTTACGAGGCCGGCGGACACCGCGGCATGTTTCTCGACGAGGAGGTCGCGACCCAGGTCGGCGGCCTCTCTCTCATTCCCCAGATCGCCGACGCGGTCGGCATTCCGGTGATCGCGGCCGGCGGCATCGCCGACGGGCGTGGCATCGCCGCGGCGCTCGTGCTGGGCGCGTCCGCGGTCCAGATCGGCACCGCCTATCTTCGCTGCCCCGAGTCCGGTGTCAAGCCGATCCAGCAGGACGCCTTGCGGCGTGCGAGGGACGACGGCACGGCGCTGACCAATGTCTTCACCGGCCGGCCCGCGCGCGCCGTCGTCACCCGTTTCGCGCGCGAGCTCGGGTTCATCGATCCCGAGGCACCGGCGTATCCCTATCCGATTTCGGCCGTCGCGCCCTTGCGGGCGAAAGCGGAGACCGAGGGCAACACCGATTTCGTCTATGCGCTGGTCGGACAATCGGCCGCGATGGCGCGCGACATCCCTGCCGCCGAGCTGACCAAAGCCCTCGCCGCCGAGGCGCTGGAAAAGCTGCGCGGCGCGAGCGCGCCGACAGCGAAAGCCGCGGCGAAACGACGGTAGCTACTGCTGCTGCTGCTGCTGCTGCTGGTAATAGCTCTGCTGCTGTGACGATAGCGGCTTGTTCGGCGCGCTCATCGGCTTCGACACGCGCAGGAATTCCTCGTGCCTGACCGGCGCCGTGGTCGGCTCGACCCGCACCGCGACGCCGAGCTCGCTGTCCACGTCGCCCTTGAAGGTGCCCCGGGCTGGCGGCACGTCGGCGTAATCGCGTCCGATGGCCACCCGGATATGCCGCTCGGCGGCGGCGATGTTGTTGGTCGGATCGAACCCGACCCAGCCGAGACTCGGGAGATAGGCTTCCATCCAGGCGTGCGTTGCATCGGGGGACGAGCGTCCCTTGTCCTTAAGCCGATGAAAGAGATAGCCCGAGACATAGCGCGCCGGCATGCCCCAGTGGCGCGCAATCGCGATCATGATATGCGCGAAGTCCTGGCACACGCCGCGCCCCGCATCGAGCGCCTGGGCGATCGGCGAGTGCACCTGCGTCACGCCCGCTTCGTACTCGAACGCGTCGTAGATCACGCCGTTGAGATGCCGGAGGGCGGTCAGGGGATCGCCGCGCGGCGCATTCAGATCGCGCGACAGCATGAAGCGCTTCAGCTCCGGCGAGGTCTTGGCGAATTGCGAGGCCTCCAGGAGGTCGTACTGCTCGCTCGACAGGTTGAAGCTGTTGTAGCGCTCCCATTCCAGCGTGTCGGCGGCCGGCGGCAGCGGCTCCTGGTCCTTCACCTCGATGACCGACAACGCTTCTATGCGGAGCTCGGTGTGCTGGCGCAGCAGATTGAAGTGGTAGACGGCGTTGCCGAAATGATCCGTGTACGCGTACAGCTGGGCGCGCGGCGTGGTCGCGATCTGGAAATTGCGCAGCGTCTGTCCGCTCTCGGAGCGCGGCTGCATGCGGAGCTCCATCACGCTCTCGTGCACCGGCCCCGAGTAGCGGAAACGCGTGATATGGCGGATGGAATAGAACATCTAGAGCACGGTCTCCGCGTCATAGGCGATATACGCGTCGTACACCGCGTCGTGGATCTGCTCGCATTGGGTCGCGATATTGGCGAGGAAGGTGTCGATCGTGCCGCCGATCAGCTCGTCGATCTGGCCGAAATCCACGCTCGCCTTCAGCCGCCCGGCCAGCCGCTCGCACGCCGCCCGCCGCGACGGCGGCGCCGCGAGCGCGATCTGGGCGAGGGACTGCGTCAGCCGGTCGACAGAGAACCGCACCGAATGGGGAAACTCCGCATCGAACAGCAGGAACTCGGCGATGCGGTCGCGCTGGATGTTCGCGGTGTAGACCTTGCAGTACGCCTCGAACGCCGTGCACGATTTGAGCAGCACGATCCAATCGAGATATTGCGGCACCGGCCGCGCGCCCGGCACCGCGTCGAAATGCAGATCGAGAAGCCGGCTCACCAGCTGCGCGCGCTCGATATAGCGGCCGAGCTGGATGAAGCGCCATGACTCGCCGTGCCGCATGGTCGAATTCGTCACCCCGTCCAGCATCTGCAACTGCTCGACCGTGTCGCGGAAGAACGCCGAGGGCGATTCGCCCCAGACGTCCTGCATCGTCACCGGCGCGAGCCTCAGATAGAGCCGGTTGAGATGGGCCCACATCTCGGTCGAGATCTGCTCGCGCACGTGGCGTGCATTGTCGCGGGCCAGCCGCAGCGAGGAAATCAGCGAGGACAAATTGAACCGGTCGAGCGCGAGCGCATGGGTGATCTCGAACGCATCGGTCATCGAGGAGGGCACATGGGCCTCGCTCGACAGCGCGGTGGCGACCCGGCGCCATGAGGTCTCCGCGTCCTCCTTGGATTGCTCGAGCATCGATTCGAGCTTGACCCGCAGCAGCCGGGCCGTGTGCTCGGCCCGCTCCAGATAGCGGCTCATCCAATACAGATTGTCCGCCACCCTGCTCAGCATGTCAGTTGCTCAATACCCAGGTGTCCTTCGACCCGCCGCCCTGGCTCGAATTGACCACCAGGCTGCCGCGCTTCAGCGCGACGCGCGTCAGCGCACCGGGTGCGATGGTCGTCCGCTCGCCGTTCAGGATGAACGGGCGCAGATCGACGTGTCGCGGCTCGATCGAGCCGTCCGTGAAGCACGCTGCGGTCGAGAGCTGGATCGTCGGTTGGGCGATGTAATTGTCGGGGTCGGCCTTGACCTTCTCGGCAAACGCCTCGCGCTCGGACTTGGAGGCGTGGGGACCCACCAGCATGCCGTAGCCGCCGGATTCGCCGACCGCCTTGACCACGAGCTTGTCGAGATTGGCGAGCGTATGCGACAGGCCCTTGGACTCGCGGCAGAGATAGGTCTCGACATTCTCGAGGATCGGCTCCTCGGCGAGGTAGTAGCGGATCAAATGCGGCACATAGGCATAGATCGCCTTGTCGTCGGCGACGCCTGTGCCGGGCGCGTTGGCGAACACCACGTTGCCCGCGCGATAGGCGTTGAAGATACCGGGCACGCCCAGCGTCGAATCGGGGCGAAAGGCGAGCGGATCGACGAAGTCGTCGTCGATGCGCCGGTAGATCACATCCACCCGCTTCAGGCCCGACGTTGTCCGCGCGTAAACCGAATTGTCGTTGACGACGAGATCGCGGCCCTCGACCAGCTCGACGCCCATCTGGCGGGCGAGGAACGCGTGCTCGAAATAAGCGGAATTGAACACGCCCGGCGACAGCACGACGATCGACACATTGTCCTGGAACGAGGCAAGCGATCTCAACGTCGCCAGCAGGTCCTCCGGATAATGCTCGATCGGTCGTACGCCGGCACTCCGGAATATCCCCGGAAACGCCCGCCGCACCACTTCGCGATTGGCCAGCATGTAGGACACGCCGGACGGCACCCGGAGATTGTCCTCCAGCACGACGAACACGCCGTCTTCGCGCCGCACCAAATCCGATCCGCACACATTCACATACGCGCCGTGAGGAACCGCGAGCCCACGCATCTCGCGGCGGTAATGCTTGGACCCGTACACCATGCTGCGCGGGACGACGCCGTCCTTCAGCACGCGCCCCTCACTGTAGATGTCGTGCAGGAACAGATTCAGCGCGGCCACTCTTTGCTTCAGTCCCGCGTCGAGTCGCGCCCATTCCGCCGCGGTGATGATTCGCGGCAGCAGATCCGTCGGGATGATGCGTTCGGTCGCCTGATTGTCGCCGTAGACCGTGAACGTGATGCCCTGATGCAAGAACGATTGCTCGCACGCCTGCTGCCGCAAGCGGAGCTCCTCGGGCGACAGTTCCCCGAGGCGGCGATAGAGCTCGGCGTAGTGGGGCCGCACGCGCCCATCGGCGACGAACATCTCGTCGTAGGCGCGCCCGAGCAGGTAATGCTCGTAGGGGCCGTCCTTGCCGGGCTTGGCGTCGGCGCGCCGGGTCGGCTCCGGGGCCATTACCGCGGTTGCGAGAGCCTCTTGCTGCATGTGCGAAGTGGAATGGGAGTTCCCCGGTCCCGTCAAGCGGCTTTGTGACATTTTGAGCCACGGAATCGGGGAGAAAGTGGGCTAAAATTTTGATTTCGCACGGTTTTTCCGTGGCTGCGGAAATACCTTGAAGATCGTGCCCTGGATGCCTCTATCCCGGCGCCGCACCTTGAGTGTTGACGTAGACGGCATAGAGCGATTGTCCGGCGGTCATGAACAGCCGGTTCCGCTTGGGTCCGCCAAAACAGACATTCGCGCAGGTTTCCGGCAGGCGAATCCGCCCGAGCAGCTTGCCTTCGGGATTCCAGATCGTCACGCCGCTGTAGCCGATCCCGGCTGCGCCCGCGTTGCTGCTGCACCAGAGATTGCCGTAGATGTCGCAGCGGATGCCGTCGGTGTTGCAGCGGACGCCGTCGACCGCGAAATCGGCGAACTGCTTCTGGTTGGTGATCTTCCTGCCATCGGCGCTGATGTCGAAGCTCCACACCTGCTGGCGGCTGACGATGTAGACCTTCCTGTAGTCGGGCGAGAAGGTGATGCCGTTGCCGCCGCCGCCGAAGGCCTCTTCGCTGATCAGCATATCCACGCGTCCGCTCGGATCGGCGCGATAGATGTTCGAGGGCAATTCGCCCTTCAGCACGCCCGATCCGACCGGCTGGCCGACCTTGCCGTTGAGCAGGCCCATCGGGTTGCGCAGGCCGCCCGGCGCGTCCGGCATGCCTTCGTAGAGCGAGGCGCCCGGCGGCGGATCGGTGAACCAGTAGCTGCCGTCCCTGTGACAGGCGACGTCGTTCGGCGAATTGAGGTGCTTGCCTTCGAAGAACTCCGCGACAACGCTGACCGAGCCGTCATGCTCGTAACGGACGAGACGCCGGCCGCGATGTTCACAACTGAGCTGGCGACCCTGATGATCGAACGTGTTGCCGTTGCTGTTGTTCGAGGGCTGGCGGAACACGGTCACGCGGCCGTCGTCTTCGATGTAGCGCAGCTGGCGATCATTGGGGATGTCGCTCCAGACGAGATAGCGCCCCTGTGCGCACCACGCCGGACCTTCGTCCCACATGCCGCCGGTGAAGAGCCGCTGGATCGCGGTGTTGTTGACGCGGAGCGCGGCGAAGGCCGGGTCGATGGTGATGATGTCGGGATCGGGGTAGCTGACCGGACTGCCGGGATTGTAATCGCGCCGCGGGTTCGAGATGACGCTCGGCGTCGCCGAGAGCACGGCATTGGCCGTGGGCATCGAAACCGGCGGGACCTGCGCCAGTGCACTGGGTGCGATCGCCACAACGCCCGCCGCCGTACCGATGGTTGCAATCGCCGCCCGGCGCGAGACCGGGTTGCGGCCCTCGCGCGCTGATTTCTCCTGCTTCATGTCAGCCCCTCCAAGGTGAAAGCTTGTGTGCGCGAACACTACTCAGGATTCGCGCAGCGATCCAGCGGAGGTGGAAACCGTAGGACGGTCAGCGCGTCTCTCCCAACTGATCCGGCGGGACGGAGGCGACGAGGGTGGCATCCAACTTCTCGTACTCGGGGTAACCGACCAAGGCGAAGAACTCCTTCCGGGTCTGCATGCGGGGCAGCATGTTGTGCGTGCCGCCGTCGCGCCGTATCGCGGCGTAGAGCTCTTCCTGCGCTTTGGCTGCCACGCGCATTTGGCTCGCGGGCCAGATCACCATGCGGTAGCCCATCTCCTGGAATTCTCCCGCCGTGAAGACCGGCGTGCGGCCGAACTCCGTCATGTTGGCGAGGAGCGGCGCTTTCACGCGCCGGGCGAATTCGCGGAACATCTCCGCCGACGTGAGCGCTTCGGGGAAGATCGCGTCGGCGCCCGCTTCGAGATAGAGCTTCGCGCGAGCGACCGCCCCGTCCATGCCCTCGGCGTCGGCCGCATCGGTGCGGGCGATGATGTAGAGATCGCGGCGCGCCTTGACGGCGGCGGCAATCTTGGCGGCGGCGTCGCGCGCATCGGCGAGCTTCTTGTCGTTCAAGTGACCGCATTTCTTGGGCAGCAGTTGGTCCTCGATATGGACAGCGGCGGCACCCGCGTCCTCGAAGCTCCGCACCATGTGCATGACGTTCAGCGCCTCGCCGTGGCCGGTGTCGCCGTCGACGAGGAGCGGCAGGCCTGAGGCACGCGCGACCTGTCTTATATAGAAGCAGACCTCTTCGACCGTGATGATTCCGAGATCGGGAAGACCCATCGTGCCGGTCATCGCGCTGCCGCCGACATAGACGGATTCGAACCCGGCGGCCTTCGCCAGCAGTGACGCCATGCCGGTATGCGCGCCGGGGATTTGCAGGATCTCGCTGCGGGCAAGCAGCGCGCGGAAGCGCTCGCCCGGCGGTTTGGTGGGGAGATCAGCGCCGACAAGAAATGGCATGGGAGCCTCCGCGTTCAGACAGCATAGAGATCGACATAGTCGTTGACAGCCATGGCTTCGAGCCGCTGCTGGTCGAGCGAGACATCGAGGATCGCCTGCTGCTGTTTCTTATCGAAGCGTCGCGCGAGATTGGTGCGGAATTTCTCCACCAGCAGCGGGATGCCCTCGGTGCGCCGGCGCTTGTGACCGATGGGATACTCGACCACGATTTCGGGCAGCGTGGTCGCGTCCTTGAGACGGACCGTCAAGCCGTTCGCGATCGAGCGTTTGTCGGGGTCGTGATAGTCGCGGGTGAATTGCGCGTCCTCGACGCAGGTGATCTTGTCGCGCAAGGCGTCGACGCGTGGATCGGCGGCGATCTCGTCCTCGTAGTCCTTGGCGGTCAGGCGCCCGAAGATCAGCGGCACGGCGACCATGTACTGGATGCAATGGTCGCGGTCGGCGGGATTGGCGAGCGGTCCCTTCTTGTCGATGATGCGGATGCAGGCTTCGTGGGTGCGGATGACGATGGACTCGATGTCCTCGACGCGGCGGCCCATCGCTTTGAGCTTCTCGTACAGCGTCATCGCGGCTTCGACCGCGGTCTGCGCGTGGAACTCGGCGGGGTAGGAGATCTTGAACAGCACGTTCTCCATCACATACGAGCCATAAGCGCGCTGGAAGCGGAACGGCTTGCCCTTGAACAGCACGTCGTAGAAACCCCAATTGGGCGCGGTCAGGGCTGACGGATAGCCCATCTCGCCGGTTGCGCTGATGAGTGCGAGGCGCACGGCGCGGCTCGTCGCATCGCCCGCCGCCCAGCTCTTGCGCGAGCCCGTGTTCGGCGCGTGGCGATAGGTGCGCAGCGCGTGACCATCGACGAACGCCTGAGACAGAGCGTTGACGATGCGTTCGCGCGGCAGGCCCAGCAGATGTGAGACCACGGCCGTGGACGCGACCTTGACCAGGATGACGTGATCGAGGCCGACCTTGTTGAAGGAATTCTCGAGCGCGATCACACCCTGGATCTCGTGCGCCTTGACCATCGCGCTCAGCACGTCGCGCATGACAAGCGGCTTGCCGTTGCGCGACAGCCAGTCGGCGATCGCGAGAATGCCGCCGAGATTGTCGGAGGGATGGCCCCATTCGGCCGCGAGCCAGGTGTCGTTGAAATCGAGCCAGCGGATCATGGTGCCGATGTTGAACGCCGCCTGCACCGGATCGAGCTGGTAGGAGGTGCCGGGCACCTTCGCGCCGCGTTCGATCGTCATCCCCGGAACGATCGGGCCCAGCAGCTTGGTGCAGGCGGGATATTCGAGCGCCTCGAGCCCGCAGCCCAGCGTGTCGATCAGGCAGTTGCGCGCGGTCTCGAAGGCAAGCGGGCTGTCGATCTTATGATCGAGGACGTAGTCCGCGATGTCGGTGAGGACCTCGTCGGGTGCCGGACGAGCGGCGGAGTAGTCTGAAGCCATAGGTCCTCTAGTTGTCTTCCGTTTCTTCCGGTTCCACCACACCATGAGCCTTCTTTGCCAGCGCCGAACAATCGGAAAATCGACCGAGAGCACGAAGAGGCCGAGCGGTATCATCCAGAATCCCAGCACGGGAAGGAAGCCCAGAATACCGAAGAGAACGAGCACAATGCCGAGGCCGATGCGCAGCGGACGAGATTGCGGCACCGGTATCGAATAACGGCCAATCTTGATGCGCCTGCGCGGTTTTGGCGGTGGCTCGTCGTCGCTCAATCAGCCGCGCTTTTCCAACGGCACGAACGGCCGGTTCTCGGGGCCGGTATAATTCGCGCTCGGCCGGATGATCTTGTTGTCCTGGCGCTGTTCGATGACATGCGCGCACCAGCCCGACGTGCGCGACATGACGAATACGGGCGTGAACATCGGCGTCGGCACGCCCATCAGGTGATAGGATACCGCGCTGTACCAATCGAGATTGGGGAACAGCTTCTTGGCAACCCACATCACCGTTTCCAATCGCGCGGCGATGTCGAACAAGGTCATCGTTCCCGCGGCCTGCGAGAGACGGCGCGCCACCTCCTTGATCACGGCGTTGCGCGGATCGGCCACGGTATAGACCGGGTGGCCGAATCCGATGATGACCTCCTTGGCGGCGAGCCGCTTCAGGATATCGGCTTCGGCCTCGTCGGGATCGGCATAACGGCTCAGGATCTCGAATGAGACCTCGTTCGCGCCGCCGTGCTTGGGTCCGCGCAGCGCGCCGATGGCGCCGACGACCGCCGAATACATGTCCGAGCCGGTTCCGGCGATCACACGGGCGGCGAATGTCGAGGCGTTGAACTCGTGCTCGGCATAGAGGTTGAGCGAGGTGTTCATCGCCCAGATCCACAGCTCGTCGGGCTTCTTCCCGTGCAGCAGGTGCAGGAAATGCGCTGCGATCGAATCGTCATCGGTCTCGACCTCGACGCGTTTGCCGTTCACCGCGTAATGGTGCCAGTAGAGCAGCATCGAGCCGAACGAGGCGAGCAGCCGGTCGGCGATGTCGCGGGCGCCGGGGAGCGCGTGGTCCTCTTTCTCGGGCAGCACGCAGCCGAGCGCGGATGCGCCCGTGCGCATGACGTCCATCGGATGCGTCGAGGGCGGCAGCGTCTCGAGCACGGTCCTCACGCTGACGGGCAGGCCGCGCATGGATTTGAGCTTCGCCTTGTAGACGGCGAGCTCGGCCGCGTTCGGCAGGCGCTCGTGCACCAGAAGGTGGGCGATCTCCTCGAACTCGCAGCGTTCGGCGATCTCGAGGATGTCGTAGCCGCGATAATGCAGGTCGTTTCCGGTGCGGCCGACCGTCGAGAGCGCAGTATTGCCGGCGATCACGCCGGAGAGGGCCACCGATTTCTTCGGTTTGGGGCCGGGCGGTGGGGTGCTCAATCTCGATTCTCCGGCGCGTTCAGGAGCCGAAGATAGGCAGTGCGGGAACAAGATGAAAGGGCCTGAGGCCGGCGGCTCCCCGGCGCTTATCTCATTGCCGGAGCGAGAGGATTTGGCGAAGGGATAGCCTTATCTTAACCGCCCCGGGAGCCCATCTGTTGCGGTCGGCGAGTCCTTCGGCTAGGACGGCTGCAATGTCGCAGCTCGTCTCACTGCCGCAGCGTCAAACGGAGCCGGGAGCGCGTGCGCAGGGCGCGCGGGTGGCCGAGCTTTCCGTTGTCGTTCCCACCTTCGAGGAAAGCGGCAATGTCGCCGAGCTGGTGCAGCGCCTGGACGCGGCGCTCGAAGGCGTGGACTGGGAAGTCATTTTCGTCGACGACGATTCCCCCGACGGGACGTCCGACCTGGTGAAGGCCCTTGCAGCCTCCGATGTCCGCGTGCGGTGCCTGCGCCGGGTCAGCCGCCGGGGCCTCGCGGGGGCCTGCATCGAAGGCATGTTGTCGTCCAGCGCCCCCTATGTCGCGGTGATGGATGCCGATCTGCAGCACGACGAGAATCTGCTGCCGCGGATGCTCGCGACGCTGAGGCAGGGCGACACCGATCTCGTGGTGGGCAGCCGCTACATCGCGGGAGGCAATGCCAACGTTTTTTCGCGGAGCCGCGGCCTGATGAGCAAGGCGGCGGGGTCGCTCACCCGCGCGCTGACGCGCGTCGAGCTGACCGATCCGATGAGCGGCTTCTTCATGATGCGCCGCGACCGTTTCGACCCCATTGCCGGGTCGCTCTCGACGCGCGGCTTCAAGATCCTGCTCGACATCGTGCTGACGGCCAAGGGCGCATTGCGCATCGTCGAAGAGCCCTATGTCTTCGGCTCGCGCACCTACGGCGAATCCAAGCTCGACGCGCAGGTCGGTCTCGATTTCCTCGGCCTCCTGCTGACCAAGCTGACGGGCGGAGCCGTCACGCCGCGGTTCCTGTCCTATGCCTTGGTCGGCACGCTCGGCCTTGTCGTGCACTTGGTGGCGCTGAGGCTGTCGCTGCTGACGTTCACGTTCGAGGCGTCGCAGGCTATTGCCACCTTTGTCGCCATGACGGGGAATTTCCTGCTCAACAACAGCCTCACGTTCCGCGACAGCAGGCTAACCGGGTTTGCCTTGGTCAGAGGCATGCTGCTCTTCTATGCGGTCAGTTCGGTGGGCGCGTTGACCAATGTCGGCGTTGCCTCATGGCTCTACGCGTATCAGCCGACCTGGTGGCTCGCAGGAATCGCCGGCGCACTCATGGGCGTGGTGTGGAACTACTCGATGTCCACCCTGTTCGTGTGGCGCGCGAAGTGAGCCTTGCCGGGCTGGACCGCCGAACCCGGATCATCGCCGTTTCCCTTGCCGTGCTCATCGTTGTGCGCGGGATCGTCGCCGCGGTCACGCCGCTTGCGTTCGACGAGGCCTATTATTGGCAGTGGTCGAAAAACCTCGCCTGGGGCTATTACGACCATCCGCCGCTCATCGCCTTCATCATCCGCGCCGGGACGGCGATCTTCGGCGATACCAGTTTCGGCGTGCGTTTCGTGCCGTTGCTGCTCTCGATCCTGGCCACGATAGCGGTCTGGCGCGCGGGCGCGATCCTGCTCGAGAGCGAGCGTGCCGGCGCGCTGTCCGCGCTCATCTTCAATGCGATGCCGATGATCGGCGTGGAGATGCTGGTTGCCACCCCCGATGCGCCGCAGATCGCGGCGGCAGCGGTTCTGTTCTATGCGCTCGCTAAGCTCGCCCAAACCGGGAACGGCGCCTGGTGGATCGCGGCAGGCGTGGCCACAGGGTTCGCCCTGCTGTCGAAATACACGGGCCTGTTCCTTGGCTTGGGCATGCTGTTCTGGCTTCTCGCCGTTCCCTCGCAGAGGCGGTGGTTCGGATCGGCCTGGCCGTATCTCGGCGGCGTTGTCGCGCTTCTGATGTTCGTCCCCGTCATCCTATGGAACGCCAATCACGACTGGGTTTCGTTCCGGCTGCAGTTCGGCCGCATGGGCTCGGGCGGATTGACGCTGCGCTATCTGGGCGAGTTCCTCGCCGGGCAGATCGGACTGGCATCGCCGTTCATTGCCATACTCGGCGTGGCTGGGGTGGTGTCGATCGCACGCACGCCCGGCTCGCACCGTGCGCTGATCGCGGCGCTGGTGATGCCGGCGATCGTTTTTTTCGTCTGGCAGTCGCTGCGTGGTCGCGTGCAGGGCAACTGGCCGTCGTTCCTCTATCCCGCCTTTGCGGTTGCCGTTGTTGCCGCAAGCCTGAGCCCCGCGCTCCAGCAGTGGCGGGCACTCAAATGGTCGGCGCGGCTGGCGATGCCGGTGGCGCTCTTCATGACCGGGCTGATCTATGCGCAAGCCGTTTGGGGAATCATACCGGTCATCCGCGAGCCGATCTCGCGCATGCTGGCGGTCGGCATCGGCCGGGTCGCGAACGACATAGAGATCCTGCGCGCCCAGAACAACGCGAATGCGATTGTCACCACGAGCTACGAGCTCAGGGGCTGGCTGTCGTTCTACCTGCCGAGCCGCCCGCCGGTGATCCAGGTGAACGAGCGTTTCCGCTGGCTGAACGAGCCGGCGCCTGCGGCGGACTTGTTCCAGGGGCCGCTGCTTTATGTGACGCAAATCCGCAACGACCAGTCCGAGAGCCTGGCCCAGCGGTTTTCCGAGGTCACGCCGCTCGCCCATATCGGCCGCTACCGCAACGGCGCGACGTTCGACGAATACATGGTCTACCGGCTGAACGGACTAAAGGGCGAGCCGCTCGATCAGGGCAGATAGAATCGCGCGCTCAGCTGAAACTGGTCTTCGACCGCATGGGCGTCAAGACCGCCGCGCGTGCGCTGCCGGCGGGTGGACTCGACACGGATATATTCGCCGGTGACACGCAGCCAATCGTTGGGGAGGTAGTTGATCGCGGCCGTGAAGGCATGGCCGTGCTCGCTCATAGGGATGCCGGAGCCGGTGCGGCGTTCGTTGGTGGAAAAGACCTCGGCACGTCCGGCAAGCCGCCAGGACTCGCTGATGTTCCAGCCCGCGAGCAGATAGGCCGACTCGAACCATGTGCGGCTCCAGAACGTCTCGCTCGGGTTGAAGTACGTCTCGCCTCTCATGCCTTGCGCGAGCAAGGTGACCGGCCCGATCTCGGTGCTGAGCCCGATGTTCCAGAACTGGGTCTCCCAGGCTTCTGTGTCGTATTGTTCACTTTCCGCGGTCGGATCGGCCTGGTTGTTGTAGTAGAGAATGTCGAGATGGCCGATGCCGATCTCGTCCCATGACGCGCCCGCATACCAGCCCACGCGTTTGTCGATCTCGAGAAATTCCCACGTGCGCATCGGTATCGGTTCGGGCGGACGCCGGGTCGCGGCATAGATGTCGGGAAGCCTCGGGCGGTCGATCAGCCCGGTCCATTGATCGTGCAGCGCCCAGCCGCGGACATTCAACAGGACGCCCGTGGGATCGTTCCAGCCATACAAGGCTCCGTAGGCGGAGATCGTGCCCGTCTCGCGCCGCCATTCGACGGTCGCTTCCGCTCCGATCGTGCGCAGCTCTTCGCCGACCCAGGCGTTGATCGCCGAGGGTGTCAATGTCCACGGGCTGGTCCAGCCGATTTCCGTGTTCTCGAGCGAGATGGGCGGGAAGAACGCACCGGCTTCCAGCGAGAAGCGCACGGGCGTCGTGGACACCGGCCTCCAGCGGACGAACGCTTCGACGACGTCGAAAAACGTCCGCTGCTCCGGGCTGTAGCGAACCACGGCCAGCGCCATCAGTCCCGGCGTGATCTGCACCACGCCCTGGCCGACGACTTCGGCGATGCGGAACTCGGGATTGGCCTGCTCGGCGCCGTATCTCAGCTTGCCGAGACCGCCGTCGAGCCAGCCGACCTCCTTGGAGGGAAAGATGGCGCGCAAATCGGCATAGCCGTCGAAGCTGAATTCCGCGGCGCGTGCGGATGAGGAGGAGCCGAGGAGGATCAGAGCGGCGAGGAGCGCGTTGCGCATCGATCTATGCCGCATCGGTCAGCGCCGTATCGGCGGCAACCGGCAGCTCGATGATCACGGTCGTGCCCGATCCTTGCACGCTGTTGATCGCGAGCCGGCCGCCGTGAAGCTCTATGATTGTCTTGGCGAAGGGCAGGCCCAAGCCCACGCCCTGATAGCGCGAATCGTAGGCCGGGCGCTGACGATGGAACGGGCGAACCACGAGGTCGAGTTCCTCCGGCCGTATGCCGATCCCGGTATCGCTGATGATGATCTTGAGGGTCGCGCCCGATTTCTCGCCCGAGATCGTCACGGTGCCGCCGGAGAGCGTGAACTTGATCGCGTTGTGGATGATGTTGGTGAGGCTTTGCTGCAGTTTCGCGCCATCGGCGTCGATGGCCGGCCAGGCGCTGATGTCGCCCGCCACGTTCAGCCGCACGCCGGCTTTGGCGGCCACCGGCTCGAGGGTCTCGACGCTTGCCGAAAGTAGACCGCTCGATTTGAGGTGGCGGCGCGAGATCAAGAGGCGTCCATCGGCGGCTTGCGACAGATCGAGCATCTCCTCGACCTGAACCAGCAAATGCGAGCCGCTGTCGTAGATGTGGCGCGCGTATTCGATGTAGCGCGAACCGCCGAGGGGACCCATCATCTGCTTGTGCAGGACTTCGGAGAATCCGAGGATCGCGTTCAGCGGCGTGCGCAGCTCGTGGCTCATGTTGGAGAGGAACTGCGACTTCGCTTCGTTGGCCTTGACCGCGTCGTTGCGCGCCTGCTCGAGCGAGCCGATGGCGTCCCTGAGCGCGTTCTCGCGGTCGGCGATCGACCGGGTCATGTTGCCGAGGGCGGAGGACAACTCGCCGATCTCGTCGCGGCGGCTGACGGCGGGGAGCGTGCTGTAGTCGCCTTGAGCGATGCGGCGTGCGGTTGCCGCGAGCGCCTCCAGCGGCTGCGACACGCCGTGGGCGATCATCATGGCGACCGTCAGCGCGATGAGGAGGGCCCCGCCCAGCACGACGAGCATCGGCACGATAACCGCGCGATAGGGACTGAGGGCCTCTTCGAGCGGGTAATCGAGAATCGCGATCACCGGCGCACTGGCTTCGGACGTGGCCAGACGCGCCGTCATGGCGAGGCTCTCGCCGGATTGTTCGGTCGACAGGATCGCTGCCTCCCGCGGCACGCCGGCGGGCGAGGGAAGCTGCACCACGGGCGTGTATCCGGCGGTCTTGGCGGCCACGGTCCAGGCGCCGTTCGCGTCCGGCGTGGCGAGGGCGAGGGATTGGGTGACGAGCGACAGCTCGCGGAGTCGCTCGAGCAACGCGTCGTTGACGGGAACGCCGGCGGCGATGAAGGCGACGGGATCGGGCGCCCGCACGGGCACGACGACGATCCAGTAGATCACGCCGTCGAGGACGGCGAGCGCGGTGCCCTGATCGGCCGCCGCGGCCGAATCGAGGAGGTCCGGGAAGGGGAATGGTGTTCCTTGCGTGGCATCGCTCGTGGTGTCGATGGTGATGGTGCCGTCGAGGGCGACAATTGCCATGCGCGTCGCGCCGACGCGATTGCCATGGTTCTTGAGCGCGGATAGCGCCGTGCCGTGGTCGTTCTCGGCGACCGCCTTGCGGAGCGCGTAATCGAGCGAGAGGATTTGGACATCGTCGCTCACGCGCTCGGAGAGCACGTTGAGCTGGCGCATGAAGACCTGCGTCGTCGCCGCCAGTTGGCTCTTGCCCTGCTCGACCAGATTGGAGCGCACGACGCCATAGGCGAGAATCGCCGTGAGCGCCTGAACCGCGATGAGCGTCAGGATGAACAGGAGCGCGAGGCGCTTGCGAAAACTGAGCGACGTTGTCAGCTGGTTCGAGACGCGGTCGATCAGAGCCATCGCCGCCTCCCTAATAGCTGCCCGCGTGCGAGCGCGAACCGGTTTGGGCCAAGACCCTGATGTTGGCCGCCCACTGCGTGGTGTCCGTTGACACGGCGATGCGCGCGCTCGGGAGTTCGCGGCGGAGCGGATACCGGTGGTGCCACACCTGCGCCCGATAGGTGCCGGGCGGGACGTCGTCGATCACCGCGCGGCCGTCAGGTCCGGTGAGGGCCGTCCACGGACTGTCGGCGACGAACACATAGGCGATCATGTTGTCGTGAATGTTGCAGCCGAGCGCCGCAACGCCGGGATTGGGGAACACGATCGGTGGCGACGAGGCGCCGCGGGCTAGCGTAATCTCGAACTGCTTCACTGGGGAGAACGAATAGACCTGATGCGTTGTCTGATCGCTGTTGGCGAAGATGACGCGGCCATTGCGCGGAACGATGGTGACGAGAGGAAGAAACGTCTCCAGACGTTGGTCGATGTGCTGTTCGTTCGAGAGACGCGTGGATGCGCCGGGCATCCCCGATAGGGGATCGGGAACGAGACTCACGACCGCGTTCGCTACCGGCTTGCCGTCCTGGTCGGTGATCTCGGCCGTAAACGTAGTAGCAGCGGCCGTTTGGCAGACGGCAACCAGCAGTATCACCAGGACGCTTGAAAACCTTCTCCCCATGGCTGGTTAAAGTAGTGAAAATTGGTTACCGAACGATTTTGAAACGTTTAAGAAAATCTGAACGACACGCGAAAATTGCACGTGGGGCGCGGGCAATTAGCCGGCTTTTCAGCGCGTGAGCGCGGCCGCGAGCAGCGGCAGGCTGGTGTCCATGCGATAGTCGACGGACGAGTGGTCGTCGGGGAATTCCTCGTAGATATGCGGCACGTGGTGCCGTTCGAGAGCGCGATGCAGGCGCCGCGCGCCGTAGACCAGATTGTACTGGTCGATGTCGCCGCAATCGATGAACAACAGTTTGAGAGTCTTCAAACCTTCGGCACGCGTCTCGACCATGTGGAGCGGATCCCAGCGCAGCCAATTGGCCCAGCGTTCCGGGATGATCTCGAGCGTTTCGGGATCGACGGGCAAGCGGATGCCCATGAACCGGCTGGTATCGGGATCGTAGGTCGCGCACATCGCGAGCCACATCAGCACGTGGACGTCATCGTCCTTCACCTTCCGCTTGGCGAAGAATGTCTCCAGCCAGCGCTGGATGCTGCCACCTTCCTTGGCGAGGGCGCGCAGGACGCGCGGCATGTCCGCGAGCTCCAACAGCTCGAAGCCCATGTCGCCGGAGTGACACGCCGACGCCGCCCAGAAATGCGGATACAGCATGGCATGCACGATCGCGCCGTACCCGCCCGAGCTCTTGCCGAAAACGCCGCGCCTGCCGGGGCCGCCGCAGCCGAATCTCTGCTCCACGAAGGGCACGGCTTCCTCGATGAGGAAGTCGGCCCAGCGTCCGATGCCGGCGCTGTTGATGTACTGGTTTCCGCCGAGCTTGGTGAAGCAGTCGGGAAACGCGATAACGGCAGGCGGCATCGCTCCCGACGCGATCAGCCGGTCCGCCTGCTCGGGGATGTTCTCGTTGAAATTGCGCCAGTTGGTATGCGCGGGCCCGCCCGCTGTGAAGCCCACGAGATCGACGAGCAGCGGCAGGCCGCTTCCGGAATGGCCGGCGGGGACGTAGACATCGATGACCCGCGTGGTTGGATCGCCCAGGAAATTGTCGGCGAGCACGACGCTCGCGAGCGTCAAACGATGAACCGTGCCTGCCGGGATCGCCGGATCGCGCCTCATGTGTCCTCCGCTGCGATGGCCGGGCCATCGCCTGAAACTCTACTAAGCCAGCAGGCGTTGTTTGAACAGGGCCGCACCGTCAATGCATCATCGGCGCGTAGAAGGCGCGCAACGCATCGCGCGTGGCGTCCTTGCCGTAGCGCGCGGCCGTCGCACGCCCGGCCTCCCGCATCTTGAGGATTGTCGGGTCCTGCACCTGAAGCACGCGGATGGTGTGCGCCATCGCGTCTGCGGTTTCTTCGATGTGGTCGGGCGGGAACCAGTAGCCGTTCTCCGCCGTCGCGTATTCCAGCGCACCGTAGCCGTGAAAGCCGATGACGATTGCGCCCGACGCCATCGCCTCCAGCGGCACGAGGCCGAACGATTCGAGAAACGGCAGCGACAGCACGATCGCGGAGCGGCCGAAAATCTCGGCGATCTCGCGTTCGGGCTTGTTCTCGATCACCGCCCAGGGGACCGACGCCAGCTCGGGATATTTGAGACGCAACACGCTGTGGATGGCGGCAGCTTCGCGCGGCAGCTTGCGCGGGATCGCCGCGATCTGCATCGCATTGCCGCGCGGATGAAACAGCCCTGGATCGACGAAGCAGGGGATCACCGCAACATCGTTGAAATGCAGCACACGCTGGAGAAAGCCCTTGGCGATAGCGCTCTGGCAGGCGATCCGCTCGAAGCCGAGGCTGCGATAGTCTTCGGGCGGGATCGCGTTGAACAGCGCGTAATATTGCGCCTGGCAGAACAGCACTTTCTTCGCTTGAGTCTTCGCCTTGGCGAGCTCCACCAGCGGTCCGTTGATGGCTTCGGGGAAGACGAGCACATCGCCCTGCGACGGCGTCTTTAAGGACGTCAGAACCTTCGCGCGCGTCTCGAACCACGAGGGCGGACCCTCGGGCTGATACACGCACGCATCGATGCCCATCTCGGCGAGCAGTTCGGCGTGGCGGTACGCGGTCTTGATGCCGCCGCTGATCTCGGTCCTGGTGAACGGGTTGAGGAAAACGATCCGGCCCACGTCAACGCAAGGACGCGTTGATCTTCTCCAACGCGGACGATCCCGGGCACAGCTCCTTGGCGCCGAGGCGATTGAGCGGCACGTCGGTCGTGTTCATGCTGGCATGAAGGTCGCCGGGATTGGGGTCCATGTAGATGAGGCCCGTCACCAGTTCGCCCGCCGCGGCACGGCTGTGCATGTAGTTCATGGCCGAGACGCGGTCGTGCGGGTCATAGTCCTTGTGCAGCTTGGCCAGCATGATGACCGAGCCGTCATGCAGCGTGACGGCCTCGGTCGTGCCGGGCTCGTAGTCGACTTTGATCTGCTCGCGCGGAGAAATGAAATCGAGGCGGTTCACCGCTTCGTTGTGCTCGCGCACAAAGTCGAAGCTCTTGGTCGACCCCGCGTGGTTGTTGAACGCGACGCAGGGGCTGATGACATCGATGAAGGCGGGGCCCTTGTGCGCGATCGCCGCCATGATGAGGGGCACGAGCTGGGTCTTGTCGCCCGAGAAACTGCGCGCGACGAACGTGGCGCCGATCATCATCGCCATGCCGACGAGATCGATCGGCGAGTCGCTGTTGGTGCCGCCCGCCTTGCTCTTGGAGCCCTTGTCCGCGGTGGCCGAGAACTGCCCCTTGGTCAGGCCGTAAACGCCGTTGTTCTCGGTGATGTAGACCATGTTCACGCCGCGGCGCACGCAGTGCACGAACTGGCCCAATCCGATCGACGCCGAATCGCCGTCGCCGGAAACGCCCATGTAGATGAGGTCCTTGTTGGCGAGATTGGCGCCGGTCAAGACCGAGGGCATGCGGCCGTGCACGCTGTTGAAGCCGTGGCTCTGGCCGAGCAGGTAGTCAGGCGTCTTCGACGAGCAGCCGATGCCCGACAGCTTGGCGACGCGATGAGGCTCGATGTTCAGCTCGAAGCAGGCCTGGATGATCGCCGAACTGATCGAATCGTGTCCGCAGCCCGCGCACAGGGTTGAGATCGAGCCCTCGTAATCGCGATGGGTAAAGCCGAGCGCGTTCTTCTTGAGCTCGGGATGGCGGAACTTCGGCTTGGCCAGATAGGTCATTTCGTACTTGTCCTTGCGCGGCGCACAGTCACTCCGCCGCCTCTTTCGTTTTCATTCGCAGCCGCTCGGCGATCGCGCTCGTGATGAAGCGGGCGGTGATCGGCGTGCCGTCATAGTGCAGGATGGAGATGAACCGCGCGGGATCGATGGCGCATTCGTTGACCAGCAGCATACGCATCTGCGCGTCGCGATTCTGCTCCACGACGAAAACCTGATCGTGCGCGTTGACGAACTCGATGACCTCGTCGGAGAACGGAAACGCCCGGAGCCTCAACGTGTCGAGGTGGAGCCCATCCGCTTCGAGCGCGACCAGCGCTTCGCTCATCGCCGCCGCCGTCGAGCCGAAATAGATCACGCCGTGGCGCGCGCGCTCCTTGGCGTTGCGCTTGATGGGCGCCGGCACGAGCGACTTTGCGGTCTCGAACTTCCGCACCAGCCGCTGCATGTTGTCGACATAGACCGAGCCCTCTTCGCTGTACTTGGCGAAGCGGTCGCGCGAGGTGCCGCGCGTGAAGTAGGCGCCCTTGGTCGGATGCGTGCCGGGCAATGTGCGGTAGGGAATGGCGTCGCCGTCGACATCGAGATAGCGGCCGAAGGTCTTGCCGGCCTCGAGGTCCTCGTGGGACATCAGCTTGCCGCGGTCATAGGCCTTTGAATCGTCCCAGGCGAAAGGCGCGCACAGCCAGTCGTTCATCCCGATGTCGAGGTCTTCCATGACGAAGATCGGCGTCTGGAGCCGTTCGGCGAGATCGAAGGACTGGGCCGCGAACTCGAACAGCTCCCTCGGGTCCTCGGGGAACAGGAGCACGTGCTTGGTGTCGCCGTGACTGGCATAGGCGCAGAGCAGGATGTCGGCCTGCTGGGTGCGTGTCGGCATGCCGGTGGACGGACCGCCGCGCTGGACGTTGAAGATCACCGCGGGCACCTCGGCGAAATAGGCGAGGCCGAGGAATTCCTGCATCAGCGAGATGCCCGGGCCCGATGTGGCCGTGAAGGCGCGCGCGCCGTTCCAGCCGGCGCCGATGACAGTGCCGATGGCGGAGATCTCGTCCTCGGCCTGCACGATGGCGAAGTTGTTCTTCTTGGTCACCGGATCGACGCGCAGTTTCCGGCAGTATTTCATGAACGCTTCGGCGAGCGACGTCGACGGCGTGATCGGATACCAGGCGGCGACGGTGGCACCGCCATAGACCGAGCCGAGCGCGGCTGCATCGTTGCCGTTGACGAAGATGCGGTTGCCGACCGCATCGGCTCTCGCGACCTTCAGCGCGCAGATGCCGGAGAGATTCTCGCGTGCGTAGTCGTGGCCCATCCGCACGGCCTTGATATTGGAATCGAGCAGCGCCTGTTTGCTGGCATATTGCTGTTGGATGAGCGCCTCGACCGTCTCAAGCTCCATGTCGAGAAGATAGGTCAGCGCGCCGACATAGATGATGTTCTTGAACAGCTGGCGCTGCCGCGGATCCTGGTAGGTGCGGTTGCAGATCTCGGTCAACGGCATCCCGATGACGTGGATGTCGGGCCGGAACTTCGATTCCGGCATCGGCTTGGATGAATCGTAGAACAAATATCCGCCGGCATCGAGCGAGGTGACGTCCTTGTCCCAGGTCTGCGGGTTCATCGCGACCATGAGATCGACGCCGCCGCGCCGGCCGATCCAACCCTTGCCCGACACGCGCACTTCGTACCAGGTCGGCAGGCCTTGGATGTTCGACGGGAAGATGTTGCGCGTCGCCACCGGCACGCCCATGCGCAGGATGGCGCGCGCGAAGAGCTCGTTCGCCGACGCCGAGCCCGAGCCGTTCACGTTGGCGAACTTGACGACGAAATCGTTGACCGCCTTGATCGGCTTAGACATGGCAGCCCGCCTTCGCCGTATCGAAGAGGAATTTCTGCATGTCCCAGGCGCCCGTCGGGCACCGCTCGGCGCACAGGCCGCAATGCAGGCAGAGATCTTCGTCCTTCACCATGACGCGCCCGGTTTTCAGCCCGTCGGCGACATAGATATCCTGCGTCGCGGCGTGCGTTGTCGGCGCGGTGAGCCGCGTGCGCAACTCGGTTTCTTCGCCGTTCGCGGTGAAGGTGATGCAGTCCATCGGGCAGATGTCGACGCAGGCGTCGCATTCGATGCATTTCGGCCCGTCGAACACCGTCTGCACGTCGCAATTGAGGCATCGTTCGGCTTCGAGAAACGCCTGCTTCACGTCGAAGCCGAGCTCGACCTCCATCCGGACGTCCTTCAGCGTGATCTCCGGCGGTGCGTGGGGGACCTTGTAGCGCTTGTCCGGGGAGATATCGTTGTCATAGCTCCACTCGTGGATGCCCATCTTCTGGCTGCTGAGATTCACCAGCGGCGGCAGTCTCTCCTCGACGCTTATGCCGTTGCACAGGAGATCGATGGAGACGGCGGCCTCGTGGCCGTGGGCGACCGCCCAGATGATGTTCTTGGGGCCGAACGCCGCGTCGCCGCCGAAAAACACCTTGGGGTTGGTCGACTGCATGGTCTTCGGTGAGACCTTGGGCATATCCCAGCGGTCGAACTCGATGCCGATGTCGCGTTCGACCCAGGGGAACGCATTCTCCTGACCGACGGCGACCAGAACGTCGTCGCATTCCATGTGGACATCGGGTTCGCCCGAGGGCACGAGCGAGCGCCGACCCTTGGCGTCGTATTCGGCTTTGACCTTCTCGAACAGCACGCCGGTCAGCCGCCCGTTGTCGTGGGTGAATTCCTTCGGCACCAGGAAATTGAAGATCGGGATGCCTTCGTGCATCGCGTCCTCTTTTTCCCACGGCGATGCCTTCATCTCCTCGAAGCCCGAGCGCACGACGACCTTGACGTCGTCGCCGCCGAGGCGGCGCGACGTGCGGCAGCAATCCATCGCAGTGTTGCCGCCGCCGAGCACGATGACGCGGCGGCCTATTCTGTCGGTGTGGCCGAAGGAGACGCTGGAGAGCCAATCGATGCCGATATGGATGTTGGCACCGGCTTCCCTGCGACCCGGAATCTCCAGCTCGCGGCCGCGCGGCGCACCACAGCCGACGAACACGGCATCGTAGCCCTCGGCGAGCACCGCCTTCAGGCTGTCGATACGCTGGCCGAAGCGCCGCTCGGGCTCGAGGTCGAGGATGTAGTCGACCTCCTCGTCGAGCACGGTTTCGGGCAGGCGGAATTTTGGGATCTGCGTGCGCATCATGCCGCCCGCGGCGGCGTCCGAATCGTAGAGCACGCAATGATAACCGAGCGGCAGGAGATCGCGGGCAACGGTGAGCGATGCCGGGCCTGCGCCGATGAGGGCGATCCGCTTGCCGTTTTTCGTCGTCGCAGCGACGGGCAGGCGGTTCTTGATGTCGCCCTTGTTGTCCGCCGCAACGCGTTTCAAGCGGCAGATCGCAACCGGCTGAGCGGATTTTGCCGTCTCTTCCACGCGCCCGCGTCGGCAGGCGGGTTCGCAGGGGCGGTCGCAGGTGCGTCCGAGAACACCGGGGAAGACGTTCGAGTGCCAATTGACCATGTAGGCGTCGGCGTAACGCCCGGCAGCGATCAGGCGGATATATTCCGGGACCGGCGTGTGAGCGGGACACGCCCACTGACAGTCGACCACCTTGTGGAAGTAATCCGGATTCTTGATATCGGTTGGCCGCATGCCCGGGCGCTGGCCCGACCGCGAGGCAGCCCCGTCCTCGGCCTGCCCATTAGCCGCAATGACACTCATATGTGAATTCGTAGCTCCAACCCTGTTGCCGAATGGTATCCCGGCTGTTCGTCACTGAGCGTGATCTGGCCGGCCCAGGCAATTTCTTGCATTGTCAACCTACCGGTTAAGGCAACCTTCGTGCGGGAGCACGGTCCGAGGCTGCCTCTCCCCCTGGGGTCTATTTACACCATAGCAGGGCCGCTGGCCAAAAAATTAGCTTGGCCACAAGCAATTGATCCCAGAGGCAAAAACGACAAAAACAAGGCCACGGCGGAGGGCGCCGTGGCCTTGTCGAGGTCGATAGCGCGCGAATCGCGCGCCTGAAGGTCTGCGTTAGGCGAGCGCCATGACCTCGGCCATGGACAGCGTCGGCGCGATGACCCGATCCCGTTCGTTGATCAAAAGGCCGGCGTCGACCGCCACTGCTCTCCCATTCGGGAGCTGGAGTTCAACGAGCCGCGACGCTGGATCCACCGTGCTGATGAAGCCCAGCTCCTCGCCGTTCTCGCCAAAGACCGTCTTGCCGCTCATGTCGCGCAGCGCATCAAAGCTGATCCGGCTCGGGAACATGCCGTAACGCGCGGGTCCATAAAGCGCGCGCAGGTCGTTGGGTGTCGGGTTGGGCGCCGAGCCGACATTCAGGTTGATGCCGATACCCGGGCGCGCGAACCAGTTGGCGGACGCCGGCGAGACCAGCACCGCCGACAGCAGCAGAAGTGTCGTAAGGGTCATCTTCTTCATTTGCTCTCTCCTGCGAGTTTGGTCCTTCCGGACCGCCCCCCATCAGGGGACAGCTCGACACCATGCCGAGCCACACAGAAGAAAACGCGCAAGCGGGGGCCCGGGTGCCTAGCTGGGGCCGGGGCGAGACCTGTTCAAAATCGTGAGGTTTCGCGGAACGAAATGTCGTTACCGGATATCGGCGCGTCACGAGAATTTCGTGACGGCCTGAAATGCATTGCGGCGCAGGCGAGCGTCGCCTGCGCCGCAATTCAACACGCTGTGCCTTAGCGTTGCGGGGTGTCGGCGGCCTGAGCCTGCGGCCGTTCACCGCTGAACATCGAGCGGATCATGCTGAAAAGACCGGGACGATTCTCGTCCCGCACAAGGATCGGAAGGCGCATCTGGCGCACATCATCCGGCGTCGGATTCGGCGCCGAGCCGATATTGCGAGAGATGCCGAGATATTTGTTGTGGAACCAGTTGGCGCTCGCAGGCGTCACCGCGGTCACTGCGGCCACAGAGAGCAGCAGCGCCGGAAGCAGAACTTTCATCTTCATCGCTTTCTCCTTGGAAGGGCAGCGAGCCTGGCCAGCCTCTCCAAAAGGACAGACTCCGCTCCTAAGATAAGGCGAAACAAAATGGCTGCAAGAGCCTTCTTTCTGCAAGTTATTTCAAGAGTCTAGCAAATGCAGAGCGGGTGAACTCAGGTTAATGTGTAATCATGCCAGCAGTCGTTGCCGTCGCGCAGCCGATAACGGCCGGCTTCGCCGTCAAGGTCGGACGGCGCCAGGTTCGCCTTCGCGTGCCCACCGGGAATGTCGAGCACGTAGCCGGGCTGGCACAGCCCCGATGCGCGCGCGCGAAGCTGTCGCATCAGCGCCTGGCCTTCGGCGATGGTGGTTCTGAATTGGGCGGTGCCGGGTGCGAGATCGGCATGATGCAGGTAATACGGCTTGATGCGCGTCTCCACGAGTGCGCGCATCAGCGCGTCGAGCGTCTCGATGTCGTCGTTGACTCCGCGCAACAGGACGCTCTGGCTGAGCAGGGGGACCCCTGCGTCGATCAGACGGTCGCAAGCGCGGCGCACTTCGTCCGACAGCTCGCGCGGATGATTCACATGCAGCGCGACATAGGTCGCCTGCCGTTTGCTTGCGATGGCACGCGCGAGCTTCTGGGTGACGCGCTCAGGATCGACGATGGGCACGCGCGTGTGCCAGCGCAGCACCTTTACATGAGCAATGGTGCCAAGGCGCGCCGTGACCTCGCCAAGCCGTCGCGCCGAGAGAATCAACGGATCGCCGCCGGTCAGGATCACTTCCCAGATCTCCCGATGCGCCGCGACATAGGCGAGCGCTGCGTCCAGCGCGCTTGCGCTCAGCATCTGGCTGTCGCCGCGGCCCACGCTCTCGCGCCGGAAGCAGAAGCGGCAATAGACGGCGCAGACCCGCGTCAGCTTCAATAGGACGCGATCGCGATAGCGATGCACGATGCCCTCGACGGGAGAGTGACGCTCGTCGCCGATCGGATCGGCGGTCTCGCCGGGCGCCGCGTCGAGCTCTGCCTCGTGCGGCACGAACTGGCGGGCGATCGGATCCTCGCGGTCGCCGGTATCGATCAGGCTGCGCATGTGGGGCGTGATCGCGACCGCATAGCGCGCGGCGACCGCTTTCAGCGCCTCGATCCGCTCCGGTTCGATCAGCTCGGTGTCCGCGAGGTCTTCGAGCGATCTCAGCACGCGTTCATTCATGTCATTGCTCCTGCGGCGTCCACATCACGCGATCTATTCGGCCCGCACGTGTCGCGAGCATGACCAGCCGGTCGAAGCCGAGCGCGACCCCGCTTGCGGGCGGCATGTGGGCGAGGGCGGCGAGGAAGTCTTCGTCGATCGGGTAGCGCTCGCCATAGATGCGCTGTTTCTCGTCCATCTCCCGCTCGAAGCGCCGCCACTGTTCATCGGCGTCGGTCAATTCGCCGAAGCCGTTGGCGAGCTCGACCCCGCAGAGATAAAGCTCGAAGCGCTCCGCCAGGCGATCGTCATGCGCCGTTGCGCGCGCCAGCGCCGCTTCGGCACGCGGATAGTGGTCGAGGATCGTGGGCGCGCCCAGGCCCAGGCGCGGCTCGATCCGCTCGACCAGAACACGGCTGAAGATGTCGGACCAGCGGTCATCGGGGGCGACGGTCGTTCCGGCGCCGGCCGCCTGGCGCGCCAGTGCGTCGCGATCGGTCGCATCGCCGGGACCAAGCGTCGCCATGAGATCGATTCCCGCGAACTCGCGGAAGGCTTCGGCCACCGTGATGCGGAGCGGTGCGGCGAATGGATCGGCCTGCCTGCCGCGAAACCCGAAGGCGGTGCAGGAAGCCGCCTTGGCGGCGGCCTGTACGATACGCAATGTGTCCTCGATGACCGCGTCGTAGCTCTCATTCGCCCGATACCATTCGAGCATGGTGAATTCGGACGTGTTCAGATCGCCGTGCTCGCGGTTGCGATAGACCGGCGCGAGCGTGAAGATCTTCTGTTCGCCCGCCGCCAGCAATTTCTTGCAGGCGAATTCCGGCGAGGTGTGAAGGAAGTAACGTCGGTGCTCGCCGCCGGGCGCGATCTTCTCGGTCGCGAAGGCATGAAGGTGGGCCTCATTCCCCGGCGAGATCTGAAGCGCGCCGCATTCCACCTCGATAAATCCCCGGTCTGTGAAATAGGTCCGGGCCGCGTCGCGGATGCGCCCGCGTGCCACCAGAAGCGGGCGGCGATCGGCATGGACGTCCTTGTCCCACCAGGGCGAGCGCCGGATCATGGGCGCCGGGTGCCGCCAACGAAGCCACCTTGGCCGCTTCCATGGCACCTGCTATGACCGCGCCGTCCGCGGTCGAGAGAGAGGCAAAGCGTGGTTTCGGTCATCGCCAGCAGCATTCGCAAAGGCAACGTCGTCGACAAGGACGGCAAACTATACGTCGTCATTCGCGCGGAAAACATTCATCCTGGCAAGGGTACCCCGGTCACCCACCTGGAAATGCGCCGGATCTCCGACGGCGTGAAGATGCAGGAGCGCTACAAGACCACGGACTCGGTGGAAAAGGCCTTCATCGACGAGAGCAAGTACAATTATCTCTACCAGGACGGCGACGACTATATCTTCATGGAGCCCACGACGTTCGAGCAGGTGCATGTGCGCAACACCATCATCGGGGACGCCGCCGCCTATCTCCAGGAGAACATGGAAGTCTCGATGAGCCTGCACAACGGCCTGCCGATCTCGGTCGAGCTGCCGCCCCGCGTCGTGCTCGAGATCGTCGATACCGAGCCGGTCGTCAGGGGGCAGACCGCGTCGTCCTCGTTCAAGCCTGCGATGTTGTCCAACGGCGTTCGCACCATGGTCCCGCCGCACATCAATGTCGGCACGCGCGTGGTGGTGCAAACCGAAGACGGCGCCTATCTGGAACGGGCGAAGGACTAGACCCACGAACTATCGCCACGCCTACCACGCCGGGAATTTCGCCGATGTGCTGAAGCACACGGCGCTGGTCGCGGTGCTCGCCCATCTGCGCAAGAAGGACACGCCGTTCGCCGTCATCGACGCCCATGCGGGTCGCGGCGTCTACGACCTTTCGTCGGTCGAGGCGAAAAAGACCGGCGAGGCGGAAGGCGGCATCAGCCGCGTGCTCGGAGAGGCCGATCTGCCGGACCCGCTTGCGCTCTATGGCGAACTCGTGCGCGGGTTCGGGGAGGGGTGCTATCCAGGTTCGCCGCTCATCGCGGCCAAGATGCTCCGTCGCCGCGATCGGCTGGTCGCAATCGAGAAACATCCCGACGAATTCGCAAGCCTTGCCGCTGCGACCGCGGGCATCGGAAACGCGCGCGCCGTCCACGGCGATTATCGCGCGCAACTGAAGAAACTGCTGCCGCCGCCGGAGCGGCGCGGCGTGGTGCTCCTCGATCCGCCGTATGAAGCCGAGGACGAATTCATCGAGGCGGCGCGCGCCATCATCGGCTCGTGGCGCCGCTTCGCCACGGGCATCTATCTCCTCTGGTACCCGGCCAAGCACCGCGCCTCGGTGGACGCAGCCGCCGGCGAATTGCTGAACGCAGGGCTCGCGTCGCTGCTCCGTCTCGAGCTGGACGTCGGCGCCGAGGCCGCAAGCGAACCCGGGCGCGCACCGCCGATGTCGGCGACGGGACTTCTCGTCGTCAATCCGCCCTTTGGTTTCGCCGGCCAGATGACCGAGACCCTTCGTACACTGACGACCCTGCTCGGGCGCGGTCCGGACGCGCGCTCTTCGGTGACGCGCCTGGCGGGCGAACCCGATGCTGTTTCCCACTGAAGCCGCGGGCGGCGGGTGAACGGGTTAGCCGAACCCCGCCTGGGGATAATCTTGCGCGCCCCTCCTGCCAACAGTATGTGATGGCCCCGACGGACAGGTGGCTGAGTGGTTGAAAGCACCGCACTCGAAATGCG
>Ga0137427_10000190_pt1 | contig 34038 bp, 32 predicted proteins | sample EasRivERMZT700_2_FD_102309 | JGI IMG/M metagenome (GOLD analysis project Ga0137427, IMG submission 102309) | Soil microbial communities from meander-bound floodplain in the East River, Colorado, USA - East River MetaG ERMZT700_2 | ecosystem: Environmental > Terrestrial > Soil > Floodplain ...
CTCAAAGCCTTATTCAATCCACCGACCGGCTTCTTCCTTTATTTAAGGAGATCCTCGATGCCCGCTATCGTCCGAAATCCATCCTGCTGCGCAATGATAGCAGGGTCCGGGAACTCGAAGGCCTTCCATTAACGCAGGAAGTTGTGGGTGAGCCGATCCCGGATCCCATCCTTATTAATGAGGATGGAAAGGAACTGGCCGTTGGACTCAGCAGCGGCCAAAAAACAGGGTCCTACCTCGATCAGCGCGAAAACCATCAGGCCGCCAGGCGCCATGCTTTCGGCCGTGCCCTCGATGCTTTTACGTACACCGGCGGATTTGCCATTCAAATCAGCGAGATGTGCGAGCACGTCGAGGCTGTGGATATCTCGAATGCTTCTGTGGAAATCTGCAAGGACAACGCCGCACGTAACGGTTTACACAACATCGAGTGCATCGAGGCCAATGCCTTTGACTTTCTGCGTCAACGATTTAAGGAAGGGGCCCGCTACGACACCATCATCCTCGATCCCCCGGCTTTTGCCAAAAACCGCGAGAGTCTGCCCGGGGCCCTTCGTGGGTACAAGGAAATCAACAACCGGGCGATGCGCCTGTTGAAATCCGGCGGCATCCTTATTACTTGTTCATGCTCCCACCATGTAACCGAGCCTATCTTCGCGGAAATGCTGGCCGATGCGGCCAAGGATGCCGCTTGTTGGATCCGGGTTCTGGAGCGGAGGATCCAGGCATCCGACCACCCCGTGCTGCTGGCGGTTCCCGAGACCTTGTATCTAAAGTGTTTTATTTTGCAGATCGTATATTGACAGCAATGCGCTAAGATCTTATGCTTAATATCAACTAAGATATGTGATCGAGGAGGAACACTTGATATGGCTATTAGTCGTTGGGATCCATTCCGAGATTTGAGCTTGCTTCAGGATCGTATGAACCGACTGTTCGACGAAACCGGTCGCGGCCATCGGGGTGATGAGCCGGCTGCTACGACCACCTGGAGCCCGTCCGTAGACATCTTCGAGACCGAAGGCGAAATCATTGTGAAAGCTGAACTTCCCGGTATCGACCGGAAAGATATTTTGCTCAATTTGGAAAAGAATGTGTTGACGCTGAAGGGTGAGCGTAAGTTCGAGAAGGAGACCAAAGAGGAGAATTACCATCGGATCGAGCGCGCTTACGGCGGATTCAGCCGCGCCTTCTCGATTCCAGCTACAGTGGATGAAGAGAAGATTCGTGCCGATTATAAGGATGGAGTTCTGAAAATTGCGCTGCCCAAGAAGGAGCAGGTAAAGCCGAAGCAAATCAAAATCGGCGAGTAAAAGGTGGGGGTAAATGATCCGTCAAGACAAACTAACCCTGAAGAGTCAGGAAGCGCTCCAGGCCGCTCAGAGTCACGCACAGGAAAAGAATCATCCGCAGGTCATGCCCGAGCATCTGCTCTGGGCGCTGGTGCAGCAAAAGGACGGCGTCGTCCTTCCCATTCTGCAGAAGCTCGGCGTCAATCTGCAGGCTCTGGCGCAGGACCTTGCTGCTGCCGTCGGGCGGCTTCCGCACACTCAGGGGCAGGCCGAGCTTTATCTGAGCTCCAACCTTATTAAGGTTGTGGAGAACGCTCAGAAGGAAGCGGATCGCTTCAAGGACCAATACGTCAGCACGGAGCATCTGCTGATCGCGCTGGCGAATGCCAAGGGCGAAGAGGCTGGACGTCTGCTGCAGTCGCAGGGCGTTACGAAGGATGCGATCCTGAAGGTCCTCGTCTCGATTCGAGGCAGTCAGAAGGTCACGGATCAGAATCCCGAAGAAAAATACCAGGCGCTGCAACGTTACTCCAAAGACCTCACCGAGCTTGCACGCAAGGGCAAGCTCGATCCCGTCATCGGTCGCGACGAGGAAATCCGTCGCGTCATTCAGATTCTGTCGCGTCGTACCAAGAACAATCCCGTTCTGATCGGCGAACCCGGAGTAGGCAAGACAGCGATTGTCGAAGGCCTGGCACAGCGCGTTGTAGCGGGAGACGTACCGGAATCATTGAAGCACAAACGCCTTGTTGCGCTGGATCTCGGCTCTATGGTCGCAGGCACGAAGTATCGCGGCGAGTTCGAGGATCGTCTCAAAGCCGTTATCAAGGAGATTGAAGAGTCTGGCGGCGACATCGTGCTCTTCATCGACGAGTTGCATACGCTTGTTGGCGCCGGTGGCGCTGAAGGTTCAATGGATGCATCGAACATGCTGAAACCTGCGTTGGCGCGCGGCGATCTGCGATGCATCGGCGCCACCACCCTGAACGAATATCAAAAGTACATCGAAAAAGACAAAGCGCTGGAGCGCCGGTTCCAGAAGACGTATGTCGGTGAGCCGACGGTCGAAGACACGATCGCCATTCTTCGCGGCTTGAAAGAGCGCTATGAAATCCATCACGGCGTGAAGATCAAGGACTCCTCAATCATCGCCGCTGCGATGCTTTCTCATCGATACATCACGGACCGCTTCCTGCCGGACAAGGCCATCGATCTGATCGATGAAGCTGCGGCCAGCCTCCGTATGGAGATCGATTCCCTGCCGGTCGAGATCGACACGATCGAGCGTCAGATCGTGCATCTCGAAATCGAACGTCAGGCTCTCAGCAAAGAGGAAGATCCCGCGTCTCGCGACCGTCTACACGAGGTTGAAAAGCAGTTGAGCGAGCTGCGCGAGAGTTCGACACAGATGAAACTGCGATGGCAGCGTGAGAAGGAAACCATCCAGGGGATTCGCGCGCTGAAGGAACAGATCGAGCAAACGCATATCGAAGAGCAGCGAGCAGAGCGAGAGGGCAACTATGCGCGAGTCGCGGAGATTCGATACGGCAAGCTGCAGGAATTGGATCGCCAGCTCAAGGAAGCGAACCGGAAGCTCGAGGAAGTGCAGCAGCATGAGCGGATGCTGAAGGAACAGGTGGATGAAGAGGACGTCGCGAAGATCGTCGCGAAGTGGACCGGAATTCCGGTGTCGAAGATGCTCGAAAGCGAGGTTCAGAAGCTGGTCCGCATGGAGGAGCTTCTGGCGAAGCGCGTCGTCGGTCAGGAAGATGCGCTGAAGGCCGTGTCGAATGCTATCCGACGATCGCGCGCCGGCCTCCAGGACACGAATCGGCCCATTGGCGTGTTCATGTTCCTTGGACCGACCGGTGTCGGCAAGACCGAAACCGCTCGGGCTCTCGCTGAATTCTTATTCGACGACGAACGGGCCATGGTTCGCATCGATATGTCCGAGTACATGGAGAAGCACTCGGTATCGCGATTGATCGGAGCGCCTCCGGGCTACGTGGGTTATGACGAGGGTGGATATCTGACGGAGTCCGTCCGCCGTCGTCCCTATTCTGTTATCTTGCTGGATGAAGTTGAGAAGGCGCATCCCGACGTCTGGAACATCATGCTGCAGATTTTCGATGACGGCCGGCTCACGGATGGCAAGGGCCGTACAGTCGATTTCAAGAACACGGTGTTGATCATGACGTCGAATATCGCTGTCGGCATGGCGGCCGACAACATCCGCGAAGCGCTTCGCGCGCATTTCAAACCGGAGTTCCTGAACCGCATCGATGACATCATCATCTTCAAGAGCCTGGGCAAAGAGCACATCGCGAAGATCATCGATATTCAACTCGAAGTGCTGCGCAAGCATCTTGCCGATCGCAGGATCACGCTCGAACTCACGCCGGCCGCGCGCGAGGCGTTGTTCAACGCAGGCTACGACCCGTCGTTTGGAGCGCGTCCGTTAAAGCGGGCAATCCAGAAACTGCTGGCGGATCAATTGGCCCTAAAGATCCTCGATGGCCAGATCGAGCCCGGCGAACATGTCCTGGCCGACGTCGATCCACGGGGAGGCCTCAGCTTCCAGACAGTCCCCGCTTTGGCTTCTTAAACGTTAACCATACGCATCGGGTGCCATCCCAGCCGCTAACGCGGCTGGGATTCCGTTCGCCTCGACATATTTTTCGGCTGGGATGTCGAGATTGCCGTTTCACGTTCGACTAGTTGGCAGACTAAGGAGAATTCAGATGCAAAACATTACGCCGTTCTTATGGTTCGATCATCAAGCCGAGGAAGCCGCCAATTTCTACGTTTCCATTTTTAAGAACTCCAGGATCGTCAAGATAGCTCGCTACGGAGAAGCAGGACCCGGGCACAAAGGCGCCGCGATGACGGTTGTCTTTCAGCTCGACGGGCAGGAGTTCATTGCATTGAACGGCGGGCCCCAATTCAAGTTCACCGAAGCCGTATCGTTCTCCGTGAATTGCAAGACACAGGAAGAGGTAGACGCGTTCTGGTCGAAACTTTCCGAAGGCGGAAATGAAGGACCATGCGGCTGGCTCAAAGATAAATATGGATTGTCATGGCAGATCAATCCTACGGTTCTGGGTGAAATGTTGAGTGATCCGAATCCCAGGAAAGCGAAAGCAGTCATGGAAGCCATGCTTAAGATGAAGAAGATCGATATTGCCGGCTTGAAGAAGGCCTACGATCAATAGGCTGGCGATTTCATGCTTTGGCGAAGTGTTTTGCCGACATTCGGTCGAGTACGGCGCGGATGAGATTTCGGCTCGGTTCGAATAAACCATTGGGAGTTCGCGGCTGGGGCATTTCCAGACCTTTCGCTCGATTCTGAAGCACCCGCGCATACTCCATCGCATATTCCTGTGCGGCGGCGTCTGAAATCCCCTGGCAATAACAGACGGCCTCTCCGTTAAAAGCAAGAAGAGCGGCACTTAATTCGGGATTGTATGGATTAATCAGACAACACCTCGATGCGAAATCGCGTTAACTTCAGAATTCATCCCGTTGCCCGGTTTGTTCCAGGAGGCGATGACGTACAGTTTCTGTCGTTCAACGTGGATGTGAACGTAAAACCAGCGAAGCCTGGTCTCGACATCATAGAACGAATCCCTTCGTGCATCCTGTTGCACGAATAGCCGATTCTCGATCGCGCACAATTCCGTCGCGTATCGAGCTACCCTCAGATTCAACGGAATCACTCGGTAATCCCAGCTCAAAGACCAGTCCCGGTTGTTGCATGAATTCGATAACATCACTACTTAAGCCTTAGGATCTACGCAGTTCGGCTTCTCGGGGGATAGGTGCCGGCCGGCGTTCGAACCAATCCGTCTCCTGCGGTTCCGCATTTCCTGTGCGGTCCGTGAGAACCGATGTCTCGCTCGGACCACACTGCAGTCCGGCTCCGGAGTGGTTTCCTCCTGCTTTGTGGTGTCCGGTTGAGGAAGTTCTCCCATATTACCGTCGTGCGACATGCCACCACTATGAGCAAACCCGACTCTTAAGTATGTTCAGTTTTGCACACAGCTGCGTTGCTCGAGCCCGGTCAATCTCTAACGCACTCGAGTATGCTCAGGTGCTCGCCGGTGCTGAATTTCACATCGATGACTATTGGATATTTGTTACGCCGTTCCTTGTTTGCTTCGGTTTCCGGCTCGCGTGCATCCTCATATTCATATTCAGAAGTTTCTCTGAAATACCAAAGCATTTCGCAGTCAATACCGGCGATTTTGATGGCAGAGTGATCCAGCTCTCGGATCTTTCCAGTGATGGAAGTGGTTCCAGTGACCGCCCGGTATGTCGCGCGAACCTCGGTTTCGGCGATGTGCCATTTTGCGAGTTGAGCAATCGCGTCGGCCTTGGAGATTCTGGTGGCGTCCGGTTTTGGCACGGGTTTGATGAGTTTCAGGCTGTTAACCTCGATGTTTCTGGCGGCGCTTACAATCGACCATTATGCCATCCGCGGAATCTGAGAGACTGTTCACAATTGCACAATGTAGAGACGTTAGGTGACGTTCTGCGGTGCGCTGCTGCGCCGAATCAGGCGATTGGCTTTGAGCATAACTGCGGACATGGCAAAGCATACGAGGCAGATCGTTATGCACATCAGGCTCCAGCCGGTGGTTTTCATCGGTATCATCTGCATCATCCGCCTATTGTATCGAAGTTTCCGGGCCGCGGCTGTCCACAATTGCTCCAGCTCAATCGTTGAGAACTGCGTCTGTCAACAATTCCACGCGCACATGCAGGTCCCCGTTGTAATCGATCAATCCCAGTTTTCTGAATTTGTTCAGGAAATGAGTGATGCGCGCTCGCGTCGTGCCGACCATTTCGGCCAGTGTTTCATGACTGAGAACGGGAATCTTGCCGTCTGACAGTTTCTCCTGATTGCGCAATCGTTCGAGTTTGATGAGGACCCGCGCCAGGCGTTTCTCACTATGGTTGAACAACTGATCGCAGAGGTCTTCTTCGAGATCCAGGTTTCGCGTCAACAATGACGCGATGAACTTTTCGGATAAGGTCGGTTGCTCGGAAAGAGCCCTGAGCATCGCGCGTTTCTCAACCCGAAACAGTGTGGATTGTTCGAGCGCTGTGGCCGTACCCAGACGGACAGGTTGGGCAACCATACATCCTTCCCCGAAGAAGCTCGGCGGCCCCAGGATGGCCACCACGGCTTCCCTGCCTGACGAGGAGATGACACTGATCTTTACTCGACCACTTTCGATAAAAAAAATCGAGTCCGATAACTCGCCCTGTGAAAACACTTTCTGTCCTTTACGGACTTTTACTGCGGTCTTTCCGTCGCCAATGTTGTAAAGCAACGTCTTCACGTAAGGGCTGACAGGAAAGGACAGTCTTTCCCCAGCTTTTTTCCTCTTTGGCACGCAGACAGTCTAATCGCAGAATTGTGCAATCTTGCACAACTTCTTCGCCGACAAAGTACGAGAATAAGATGTAGAATCTTATATCTTCTTGCCCAGTTATTCGCTCGTTTAACGGATGGAGTCGTTTTGAAGGACCGTAACCAACTCATAAGATACGTCGGATTTGATTGCATACCAAACGGCGGTCGCCAGCTTCACTTTCTTATCGATACCGCCGCCGACCGATCTGCCACAATCACAATCACCATCGCAAGGGAGCTGTTTGCAGGTGATGGGCGTCTTTCGTTTCAGGAGGCTGCCGGTGTTTGCCGGGCGAAGCTGCGGCGAGATCTTGAAACCGGCGCCGAAGTTGGACCGAGCCTCATCAATCTTACGGTTGACGACGTGTCTCAGTTTCGGGAACGCCCTCGCCGCCAGAGCTTTGCCGAAAAATATAAGTTGAGGATCCATTCATGAAGATGACCAAAGTTCAAACTCAGCAGGCTTCGCTGAAGACCTGGTGTCCTCACTGCAGCATCAGGGTAGCCCCAAGTGAGGAGAAGATCACCGTTTCCGATAAGACCTTTCACACAAGATGCTACCTGAAACTGAATCCGGTAGTCCGGCCCCCCGGATCTCGGGAAACGTTCTGATCCCTTCCTCTATCGCCTCTTGATCCTTGCCTCATAGTTCCGTTATGATTTAGCACTCATCGCTATAGAGTGCTAAGACGCTTCTTACCAGCAATTCATTACATCGCATACTGAGGAGGAGAAGAGAACAATGCCTGCAAAAGAGCTGATTTACCGTGAGGACGCAAGAGCTGCGATGCTTCGCGGCGTGAATGCTCTGGCCAATACCGTCAAAGTGACGCTTGGGCCGAAGGGCCGGAACGTCGTATTGAACAAGAAATTCGGGTCGCCGCTTGTGACGAAGGATGGCGTGACCGTCGCGAAGGAAATCGATCTCGCGGATCCTTTCGAAAATATGGGCGCACAGATGGTCAAGGAAGTCGCCAGCAAAACCAGCGACCTCGCCGGCGACGGCACCACCACCGCAACCATTCTGGCTCAGGCGATTTTCCGCGAAGGCATCAAGAACGTTACGGCCGGCGCCAATCCGATGGATCTGAAACGAGGTATCGATCTGGCTGTCACTACCGTCGTCGAAGAGTTAAAGAAACTTTCGAAGCCCACCAAGAGCCGCAAGGAACAGGAACAGGTCGCCACGGTCTCGGCCAACAACGACAAGAAGATCGGGTCGCTTATCGCCGATGCGCTTGAGAAAGTCGGTAAAGACGGCGTCGTCACTGTCGAAGAAGCCAAGTCGATGAAGACCGACCTCGAGTTCGTCGAAGGCATGCAGTTCGATCGCGGCTACCTCTCGCCGTATTTCGTGACGAACCCCGACCGTATGGAAGCCGTCCTTGAAAACCCGATGATCCTCATTCACGAAAAGAAAATCTCTGTGATGCGGGAGCTTATTCCGGTTTTGGAGCATGTCTCGCGCGAAGGCCGGTCGCTGCTCATCATCGCCGAAGACATCGACGGTGAAGCTCTGGCCACCCTCGTCGTGAATAAGATTCGCGGCACCCTCAAGGTCGCTGCCGTGAAAGCGCCGGCCTTCGGCGATCGTCGCAAGTCGATCATGGAAGACATCGCAGTGCTCACGGGCGCGCGCGCAATCACGGAAGATCTCGGGCTGAAGCTGGAGAACGTTCATGTCGAAGATCTGGGCAAAGCCAAGAAAATCGTGATCGACAAGGACAACACCACGATCATCGAGGGCTCGGGCAAAAAGGCGGCAATCGAAGGCCGCCTTCGCGAAATCCGGCGGCAGATCGAGGAAACGACATCCGACTACGATCGCGAAAAGCTCATGGAGCGGCTGGCCAAAATGGCCGGTGGCGTTGCCGTGATTCGCGTCGGTGCCGCGACCGAAACGGAAATGAAGGAACTTAAGGCGCGCGTTGAAGACGCCTTGCACGCCACGAAAGCCGCAGTCGAGGAAGGTATTGTTCCAGGCGGAGGAGTAGCGTTATTAAGGACGCAGAAAGCCGTGGAGAGACTCTTAAAGACGCTCGAAGGCGACATCCGGACAGGCGCCAAAATCATTCATCGATCGTTGGAAGAGCCGCTCCGGATGATCGCGGCCAACGCGGGTCACGACGGAGCGGTCACCGTTGAAGCCGTCCGTGCGGAGAACTCGCCGACTATTGGTTTCAATGCGGACGAAGAGAAGATTGAGGATCTCGTGGCCGCCGGCGTGATCGATCCCACGAAGGTCGTTCGCGTGGCCATTCAGAATTCCTCGTCCATTTCGGGGCTGTTGTTGACGACCGAAGCGCTCATCGCCGAACTGCCGGAGAAGAAAAAGGCGGCGGCTGGCCCGGGCGGCATGCCTCCGGGATATGAAGACTACGATTAAGCCTTGAAGAACTGATTGGGCGGCGGTTGTTGCAAACTGCCGCCTTTTTTGTTGAGGATGAGTATCGTCAGGATTCCGCCGACCATCGCAAACAACGAATAAATAATCAGATTTGAGATGAATGTGAAAAGGACGGTCGTCACGGAAATTTCGGGCGACATCACACGCATCACCAGATCACGCATCGGACCCTCGACCTCCGGCATTCCTTTAAGCATGTTCTCGATCGACTCCTGTTGAGAGCCGAACAGGCGTGCCGAGAGGATCTTCATCGGAATCGACATCATTGTTGCAACGATCGCGCCGAACAGTCCGCTGAGGACTCCCGCAAACGCGCCGTCGCCATAAGTGAGAATGCGGCGGGGTTGTTGCTTCTTCAGCAGCATGGTCGCCATGCTGCCGCCTGCAAGCACCCACATGCAGCACAGGCAATTTGCCGCTGAAATGATCGGAATCGACGACAACAGTCCCAGAAACAAGCCGCCGCTGAGCCCGGGCTGAACGAAATCCAGGTCCGGCGGTGGTCCCGGCGGCGGACCCGCCGGTTCGAGGCTTTCCTCCGGAACTTGTGCGCCACAGTGAAAGCAGAAGCGTGCATTTTCGGGAAGGCTTTCGCCGCACTGTTTACACTGCATCACGAAACTCTCCGCGGCGAAGCATCTGTTGGACACCGGTGGTGACAAATGGGGCGACGGTGGCGCCCAGAGCCAATCCGGTTGTGGCGCGAAGCCAGGGCGAATCCCAGACTGTGAGTGCAATGACGAACTCGGCTAGTGTTGCAACGATCGCCACTTTTACGGCCCTTGGAGTCGAAGGTATGGAGAAGAGAAGCGACAGGAAGAAGCCGAAATAGATCGATGTGCAGCGGATGCACACGGGCAGCGGCGTCCCCGCGATCGTGAACGATCGGTTCGGGTCCTGATGACAGATCAAAGCGAAGAATTCATACACCGGTCGCAGATTGAGAAGTGGCGCGAGAACGATCCCGGCGCACCACAATAACGCTCCAGCAAGAAGCAATGCGGGAGCAGCTGCTGCATAGAATTTCATCAAATGATCCGTTCCGGTTTGATTACGCTCTCACTGCCGACATACCGCTGTAGCGCTTCAGGAATGACGACTGTCCCATCCTTTTGTTGAAAGTTCTCCATGATAGCGATCCACGTCCGACCTATCGCCAGGCCCGATCCGTTCAACGTGTGGACCAATCGTACCTTACCGCCGCCGGCAGGCCGATAGCGAATGTTCGCGCGACGCGCTTGAAAGTCGCGAAAGTTGCTGCAGGACGAAATCTCACGGTAGGCGTTCTGTCCTGGCAGCCACACTTCGAGGTCGTAGCTCTTTGCCGCGCAGAAGCCCGTGTCGCCGGTGGAATGAACGACCACCCGATATGGAATGCGAAGTCTCTTTAAAATCTCTTCGGCATTCAACACCAGCGACTCCAACTCGTTCGAAGAATCGTCCGGCCGCGTGAACTTCACCAGTTCAACCTTATTGAATTGATGCACGCGGAAAATGCCGCGCACGTCCTTGCCATACGATCCTGCTTCGCTTCGAAAACACGGCGTGAATGCGGTGAACTTGATCGGCAGCCGGTCCTCTTCGATGATCTCATCGCGGTAGATGTTCGTAACCGGAACCTCGGCCGTCGGGATGAGGTAATAGTCGGTGTCGCGCACCCTGAACAGATCCTCTTCGAACTTGGGAAGCTGCCCCGTGCCGAACAGGCTCTTCGAATTCGCCATGTACGGCGGACCGATCTCCTTGTACCCGTGTTCGCGGGTATGGATATCCAGCATGAAGTTCATCAGGCCGCGCTCGAGTTGCGCGCCGACACCGGCGAGCAGCGGGAAGCGCGATCCCGCGATCTTGGTGGCCCGCTCCAGATCCATGATTCCCAGAGGTGGGCAGAGGTCCCAGTGAGCCTTCGGCTGAAAATCGAACTTCGGAGGTTCGCCAAACCGCCGAACCTCGACATTCTGATCTTCGGTCAAACCGACCGGAACGTCCGGGTCGGTCACATTCGGAATAATGGATGCAAACTTGAAAAGCTGGTCTTCGGTAATGGCCAGCGACTCCTCAATCTCCTTGATCTTCTGACCAACGGCTTTCATTTCGTTCCGTTTTTCGCTGACGTCAACCTTGTCTTTGACCAGGCGGGAGATCTCTTCGGACGAGGAGTTCCGGAGCTGACGAAGGCGCTCGGCTTCGTGGATCAAGTTTTTTCGCTCACTATCCAGCCGCAGGAACGTCTCTACGTCGAGTGTAAAGCCCCGGTGGGAGAGCCGCTGGCAAGCCTCATCGGTATTTTCTCGCAAGTAAGCCAGGTCTAACATGGACAAAAAGCTCCTAAGTATTAAAAAGATAGCATTTTAGAGCAAAGAAGGGTTGAGACCAAGTCGCCATGGTGGAATTCCAGACAACCAAATCGGCCTGCTTGACTCGAAGGCGCTAATGCTATGATACTTGCACTTTAATAGTTGGTCGTGCTTACCGAATCAGTTGAGGTGCTCTATGAAGCGTAGAGGGAAAATTGCTGCCCTCGCAGTTCTACTCCTTTCTTTTTCATTGGTAGTCGTTGGTCAGAATAAGAATCAGCCCCGGCCCCAACCCGAGAAGCAAGACAATAAGGCCAAGGCCAAAATCCAGGAAATGAACAAGGCGATGAAGAGTTGGCTCGAGGAAGCCGCAGCCTACATCATCACTGACGAAGAAAAGGCCACTTTTAAGAGACTCTCGACGGATGAAGAGCGGGAATCGTTCATCGAGCAATTCTGGCTTCGGCGCGACCCCTCGGCGGACACGATCGAAAACGAATACAGAGATGAGCATTACGAACGGATTGCTTATGCGAACGAGCGATTCGCTTCGGGCAAACCCGGATGGAAGACGGATCGCGGCCGCATCTACATCATTCATGGCAAGCCGGACGAAACTGAGGATCATCCTGCCGGCGGTACCTACGATCGCCCGTTCGACGAGGGCGGTGGAACCACCAGCACGTATCCATTCGTGAAGTGGACGTACCGATACATCGATGGTATCGGCAATAACGTCGAACTGGAGTTCGTCGATCCCAGTCTGAGCGGCGAGTATCGCCTCACGATCGATCCCAGTGAAAAAGATGCGCTGATGTATGTTCCGGGAGCGGGCCTCACCAATGATGAAGAAATGAACGGTGGCGACAAATCCGGACGCTTTTCGAGAAGCGATGGCACGCGGCTGGGCACAGACGAAAACACATCGATGCGCTACCGGCAATTCGATCGGCTCGATCAATACGCCAAAATCTTCAAGCCACCAGAGATCAAGTTCAAGGACCTGGAAAGCATCGTCACCACGAAGCTGTCATTCAATCTGCTTCCCTTCGATATGCGGATGGATTACATCCGCGTGACCGAAGAAAGCGTGCTGACGCCGGTCACCATGGCGATCAAGTATAAAGACATCGCATTCCAGGAACAGGAAGGCGTTCATTCTTGCCTCCTGCATGTCTTCGGTATCATCACCAGCGTTACCGGCAAGCGCGCAGGGTATATAGAACAGACGATCTCCAATCGGTTCAGCGCCGCGGAATTCTCGCGGGCTCTTGAAACCAGCGCGGTGACTCAGAAAGTTATGCCATTGGCGCCAGGGTTGTACAAGATCGATCTGGTGATCAAGGACCTCAACAGCGGCAACGTCGGAACGACCTCGACGAGTCTGCGTGTCCCCCGTTGGCCCGATGAAAAGCTCGGGCTTAGTTCCCTTATTCTGGCGGATCGCATGGAGCCGATTTCTCCGCGTCAATTGTCCAGCGACCAGTTCGTGCTGGGCAGCACGAAAGTCCGCCCCAACGTGAAGCAGGAATTTTCCCGCGAGCAGAATCTCAATCTGTGGCTTCAGGTATACAACCTGAAGATCGACGAGGGTTCCCACAAGCCTTCGGCCACAGTCGAAACATTAATTACCCGCAATGGAAGCGAGGTAGCGAAAATCACTGAGGAAGCTACGGAGTTGTCGGGAGCGGCGCAGCAGATGACGATCATGAAATCGCTGCCGCTCTCCGGCTATGCTGTTGGAGATTATTCGGTTCAGGTGAAGATCACCGACAATTTGACCAAGGATCAGCAGGTCCAAACCGGCAAGTTCAAAGTACGATGAAGTTGTGCAATTCGGAAAGATAGGCGGGCAGCCAATGCGATGGAGTAATTCGTTTGTGGTTGCGGTCGGTGTCGCGGCCGTGCTTTTTTCGCCCCTGTCGTCCACTCAGGCGACTGGTGCGGTGAATACCTTGGCAGCTATTCAAGGCAGCGTGAAGGATTCAGGCGGGCTCCCGGTCGTTGGCGCTCTCGTCGTCGTAGCGGCTGCGAATCCTAAAATGCCTGAACGCATGGCGTGGACCGACAGTCGCGGCTCCTTCAACGTCCCGAATCTTTTCGCGGGCGAATACTCGATACGAGTAACGATGTCGCGGTTTCTCCCTGCATTTCGAGGCGGTATTCAGCTCAACGCAGGCGGAAACGCAACGCTCACCGTAAACTTGCAAAACGCGCTGGACGTCGTTCGCCGCGCGGTTTCACGCGATAAAAATCCCGTATCGGACGACATCGTTTGGACTCTTCGCAGTTCGCGATCCAGCCAACCTCCCTTGAGGCTCCTGGAAGGTACTCAGGAGAAAACCCCGGCTCTCACACCGGACTATAGCGGCTACTTTCAGGTTTATTCGAAATCCGTAGAGACGGCGGCGGGTGTTGAGGAAGGTGTCGGATCGCAGTTCTCAGTCACCATGCCTTTGGATGGCAGATCGAAAGTGACTCTCGCCGGTCAGTACAGTGAAGTGCCTTCGCAACCGCGCGGTTTTGGCGCCAGCTACGAGTTCAGACCTGCCGAAAGGCACCATTCCGCCATTGGCGTGAACGTCCGCCAGGGAGCGCTTATAGGCGATCCGCTGAACGGGGAACTGCGGGAAATCCAACTCCAATACAGCGAAAACTTCCAGTGGTCCGACCACATCGTTCTGAACTATGGCGCCGAAATCGGCCGTGCCGACGCCATCTCGGACCGAAACTATCTGCGCCCGCGACTCGCCGTTTCCTGGGTCCCGGAAGCCAGGACGACCGTCACCGTCAGCGGGACGTCGCAGGCCCCCAGCTCGCCTGACGATCCCGTTCGCGGCAAGGATTACTTCGATCGCGCCGCGTTCATTCCGCCCGCCCTCGAGCGATACGCCCATACGGAACTCATGGTCTCCCGGGTTTTTCGTGATGACATCGAAATATCGGCAGCCATGTTTAAAGATCGAACCGACCACCAGGCGTTGTTTGTGAGTAAGCCTGACGGTCGTCAGGGCGTCCTGATTTTGAATACGCGCCATAGCCCGGCTGAAGGTTTCCGATTCCATATCGACCGTGAATTCCGTGGATTCGAGGTCGGCTTGGGTTACACCACGACCACAGGCCTCGCATTTCAGAATATTTCGACCACCTCGCTTCGCGGTGATATTCGCAAGGAATTGACGCCGGATCGCTTCCACCTGGTCACGGCCCGATTTAAGGCCGACGTGGATAGTACCCAGACCGAATTCACCGCTGTCTATCGCTGGGTGTCGAATTTCTCCGCAACTCGCCTCGACCCCTACCAAAGGACTGTCGAGTATAACGACCCCACTCTCAGCCTCAGCCTCGCCCAAAATTTGCCTAATTGGCGAATGCTGCCCGGCAAGATGCAGGCCATCATCGATGCCCGAAACCTCTTCGAGCAGACTTACGGATCGAAGGCCAGTCAGCTCGCGCAATACCCGCGTTTGGTCAAGGGCGGCATCAATATCCGGTTCTGAGTTTTGTAAAGTCCATCCAGTTTTTGGTAGATCAGTCCAATTATTTGTATAAGCGGCTCGCCGTCTGTTTATAAGTTCAAGAAAATGCTAGGCTATGATTCTTGGAAGGCAGTTTGCAAGTTTTACCAAACGCTGGATTCCTGGGCAGAACTTATGATCGGCAAATTACTTTCGTTTCGGCACGTAGTAACGGCGATGTTGACGATTGCCATCCTCATTCTGGGTGGCTTCAACATCGATCAGAAGCGAAAGTTCGTTCCTGCGGATGACGGGATTTCGTGGATCGAGGGTGATCGGGGCGTCGAAGCTACTTTTGTTTTGAAGGACGGTCCCGCCGAGCGCGCTGGGATCAAAAAAGGCGACATTCTCAAAGCGATCAACGGAGAATCCATCCTCAACGATCGCCATGTGGCCCAGATCCTTTTCAACAAGATTGGACTTTGGGGCGAGGTGACCTATACGGTTGTTCGCGACGCTTCCCGGCCTTTTGACATCCGGTTCATCCTTGAAGGCCCTCCACCGCGGGTGAGACAGCAGAGGCTGTATCTCGAAATCATAGGGTTGCTCTATTTCATCGTTGGACTCTTCGTCCTCTTGAAACGGTCCCGCGCGCCCCTGGCTTTGCATTTCTATTCGGTTTGCTTAACGTCCTTCGTTTTCTACGTTTTTCATTACACAGGCAAGCTGAATACGTTTGATTGGACCATCTTTTGGTTCGATCTGGGTGCGACCGTCCTGCTTCCGCCCTTGTTTTTGCACTTCTGTCTGGAGTTCCCGCTGGAGCAGAGCTGGATTCAAAAGCGGAAACGTTTCCGCTTTCTGATTTACGGTCCCGGTTTCCTGATCTTTTGTGCCTGGATCTCGTTCCAGACCGGTGTGCTGAGAACCCAGCCGTCACCGCTGCTCCTTAGGAATTTCCTCGAATCGTTGAGCGATTTCCATTTTGGGCTCTTTTTCCTGATCAGCGCCTGGGTTCTGATTCAGACCTACCGAACCGTTCATACTCCTGAACTGCGGCAGCAGATGAAATGGGTGACTCGTGGCACGGCGCTCGCGGTCGCACCCTATTTCGCGCTGCAGTCGTTACCGAGGCTGCTTGGAACCGTTCCGAACAGCGACTTGGCCTACTTTTCGATATTCCCGCTGGTACTGATCCCTATCTCATTCGGTTACGCGATCCATCGATATCGGCTGATGGACGTCGATATCATCTTCAAATGGGGCGTGACGTACACGCTTGCCGGCGCCGCTGTAATCGTACTGTACGTAACCTTTGTATTTCTCGTCGGCGATCTTCTGGCCGCGGGTTTTGAATACGGCACCAATGTCAGTCAGGATGCGGCGCGCGTGGTGGCTACCATTGCGGTAGCTTTGCTTTTCGCACCGATCAAGGATCAATTTCAGATCTGGCTCGACAAGTTTTTCTATCGTGACCGGTACAGTGTGCGACAGACATTAATTGACTTCGGCCGAACGCTGGGTTCTGAGGTGCACCTCGAGAAAATGCTCGACCGGATCGTCGATCGGTTGGGTGGAGCGCTGTTAGTGAATCGGGCGGCGATCTTTCTGGAAGATCCGAGTGATCCATCTCGTTTTGTGCTGGCCCGTTTGAACGGCACCTCGATTCCGGCGGACGCCGAATTCACATTCCTGAGTGCGGGTTCGAATCGGCCCTACATTTTCTTCGAGAATGACGTCCACAATCTGAATTACTTCATTCCCTGTCACGTCAAAGACAGGGTGATCGCCTATATCGGCCTGGGCCGAACCGAAAACGGCGACTATCTGACCAGTGAAGATATCGAACTGCTGGAAACCGTGTCGGACTACATCGGAATCGCCCTGGAAAATGCGCGCCTGTATCGTTCGCTGGAGCATAGGGCGGCGGAATATCAGAGTCTCAAGGATTTCAGCGAGAACATCATCGAGTCGATCAATGTCGGCGTGGTTGTCGCGGACGTGGACGGCAAGATCGTCGGGTGGAATCGCGCCCTGGAGAATCTCGTCGGCCGGAGCCGGTACGAGACCATCGGGAAGAACACCGAGGACGTCATTCCGGCCTCGTTCCTCGAACGCGTCACCGAGCATGGCCACCTCTATAAGCAGCAGTGGAACGGTCTTACGGTGAATTTCTCCGCCACGTCTTTGGTGGACAAATCGGGCGCAACCCGCGGCGCGTTGATCATGATCGACAACATCACGGATCGCGTGCGCTTAGAAGACCAGTTGGTCCAGAACGACAAGCTGACGTCGATTGGACTTTTGGCAGCAGGAGTGGCCCACGAAGTCAATACCCCATTGGCGGTGATTTCCAGTTATTCTCAGATGTTAAAGAAGGAAATCCGCCCCGAGGACTCCCGATTCAAGCTGCTCGAGAAGATCACGAACCAGACGTTCCGCGCGTCCGAGATTGTGAACAATCTTCTGAATTTCTCTCGCACGACGGCAACGGAGTTTACGGACGTGGATGTCCACCAGGTGATTGTAGATACCATGTCGTTGCTCGAGCATCAATTCAGAAAGGCGCAGATCCGGGTAGAGTCCGAACTGATCGCGGAGAATCCCGTGATCTTCGGAAACGCCGGAAAACTTCAACAGGTCTTCCTGAACCTTTTCTTGAATGCACGCGATGCCATGTCGGATGGTGGTGAGCTCCGAATCCTCACGGAAGCCATCGATGCGAAGCTGGAAGTTACGGTTCAGGATACGGGTAGCGGGATCAGTCGCGAGAACATCAAAAAGATTTACGATCCGTTCTTTACGACGAAGGCAGTCGGCAAGGGAACCGGATTAGGACTTTCGGTGAGTTACGGCATCGTGCAGGAGCACGGCGGGAACATTGTGGTCGATAGCAAGTTGGGACGCGGTACGGCGTTCAAGGTGGAGTTACCGTTGGCCAGGAAAGCTGTGAATGTCTAGACGCAAAGGCATGGTCCTTATCATCGACGATGAAGAGGAGATCCGGGAGAGTATCGAATTACTACTTTCGTCCGAAGGCGTGTCTACGGACACGGCTGCGAATGGCGAAGCGGGTCTCCGCAAGATCGAAGAGAATCATTACGACCTTGTCCTGCTGGATCTGATGCTTCCCGGAAAATCCGGGATGGAGGTGCAGCGGGAAATCAAACGGATCGATCCAACGCTTCCAGTCGTCATTATTACCGCGATGGGTGCGATCGAAGCGGCCGTCACGGCCATCAAGGAAGGCTCATTCGATTACGTTACTAAACCCTGGAACAACGAAAAGTTGATCGTAATCGTCGCAAATGCGATCAAGCAGCGCATGTTGACGAGCGAGAATCATCAACTGCGCCGTGCGCTCAAAGAGCGGTTCGGGTACAGCAACATCATCGGAAAGAGCGAAAAGATTCTCGTTGTGCTCGATCTCGTCACGCAGATCGCGCCAAGCCGAAGCACGATTCTTATTCAAGGAGAGAGCGGAACCGGAAAAGAACTCATTGCGAAGGCAATTCACCTGAAGAGTACCCGAGCAGACAAGACGTTCGTACCGGTCAATAGTGGCAGCATGCCGGTTGACCTGCTCGAAAGTACGCTGTTTGGTCACGTTCGTGGTGCATTTACAAGCGCTATTTCGTCCAAGAAAGGTTTGTTCGAAGTCGCCGATCAGGGGACGATCTTTTTTGACGAGATCGGAACTATCAGTGTGGAGACGCAGGCCAAGCTGTTGCGCGTGATTCAGGAGCGAGAGTTCATGAGACTGGGCGGTATCGAGACGATTAAGGTCGATACCCGGATCATCGCGGCTACCAACGTCGATCTGAGAAAACTGGTCGAAGAGGGTCGTTTTCGTGAAGACCTGTTCTACCGGTTGAACGTCATCAACATTCAACTTCCGCCATTGCGCGATCGGAAAGAGGATATCCCTCAGCTGGTGGAGTACTTCACGAAGAAATACTGCGAAGAGAACGCCAAACCGCTGTATCGATTTAGCTCAGAAGCTTTAAAAGTCTTGATGGATTATCACTGGCCGGGAAACGTGCGTGAGCTCGAAAACGTCGTCGAACGGGCAGTAGTTTTGTCGAATAGCGACATCATTGGACGCGATCTGCTACCCGATGTCATAACATCGCCGTCCGCAAGGTTCGCGACCTTGTCTTCCTTCGAACTTTCGCGTCAAAGCTCGTTGTTCGATGTGATCGACTCCTTTGAACGCCGCGTGATTGTCGAAATGCTCGAGCAGACGAGCTGGAGTCAGACCGAGGCGGCTGACAATTTCAAAATCCCGCTCTCGACGTTGAACCAAAAGATCAAACGTCACGGCATCGAAATCAAAAAGAAGCGCGAAAGAACACCCATACATTTCGTAAAATAGCGATTCATGTTCGACATCGTCGACCAGCTTCGCGAACGCGCTGCTCACAATCCTCGCCGCATTGTATTTCCCGAATCCACCGATCCTCGAGTCTTGAAAGCCGTTGCCCGAATCGTTCAAATGAAGATGGCCAAGCCCGTTCTTGTCGGATCGCCGGCGGCGACTGAACTAAAAGCGAAGGAACTGGGCGTCAGTCTTGCCTCCGTCGAGCTCATTGATCACAAATCCAATGCCCTTATCGATCGCTATTCCAAGATGCTGCTGGCGGACTGGCGTGCCCGAGGCGTAACGGAAATCGAAGCCCAACGACGTCTCGAGAACCCGATGTACCTGGCCGCCGCAATGGTTCGCGCTGGTGAGGCGAATGGTTTCGTGGGGGGTGCAGCCACGACGACCGCGGACACAGTGCGTGCCGCGATCCATTGCATCGGCTTGAGTCCAACGTCGTCGATTGTGTCGAGTTTCTTCCTGATGGCGCTGCCGTCGGATAAGTTTGGCGAAAACGGTAGTCTGATCTATGCCGATTGCGCTGTCGTCCCGGCACCTAGCGTTTCGCAACTGGCGGACATTGCGTTGGATGCTGCCGCCAATGCGAGGATCTTTCTCCAGGCTGAACCTCGCGTGGCATTTCTGTCGTTTTCGACGAAGGGTAGCGCTCAGCATCCGATGGTTGATCGGATTCGAGAGGCTGTGGAAACGGTGAAAGCACGTCAGCCGAGCCTTATTGTCGATGGCGAACTTCAGGCAGATGCGGCGCTTGTACCGGAGATCGCGGCCTCGAAGGCACCATCGAGTCCGGTTAGAGGGAGGGCGAATACGTTGATCTTTCCGGACCTGCAGTCGGGAAACATAGCTTACAAACTGACGGAGAGACTGGCTGGAGCCCGCGCAATCGGGCCTATCCTTCAGGGTTTATTCAAACCTGCCAATGATTTGTCTCGAGGATGTTCGGTCGACGACGTGATCGACGTAACCGCGATCACGTCGCTTCAAGCGGGTTAATCTTCGACGACCCGACGTACCTTTTTGCGGCTTCGCTTGCGCGCTAAGGCTTGCTTAATTCGCTTCTTTTCACCGGGTTTCAAGTGAAAGGAGTGCTTCTTAACTTCCTTGATAATGTCTTCCTGCTGTACTTTTCGTTTGAAACGACGCAGTGCGTTTTCGATGGACTCGCCGTCCTGAATCCGAACTTCCGCCACTAAAAATACACCCCCCATCCTTCTCGAATAGACCAACTATTATTTCGTGGGGAGACGGCCAAAGTCAAAGCAGGAAAAGTCGGAATTCAGGGGGTCTGGCAATTAATTCCCACCTTTCCCAGCTTTGTTATACTTCGCGGCTATGTCTACGTGTCCGTTGTGCTCCAGCAGGCCCGCCAAGCGGTACTGCCCCGCTAAAGAAGAGCGTATATGTGCCATTTGTTGCGGCACAAAACGAGAGGTCGAAATCGATTGTCCGAGGGATTGTAACTACCTTCGTGCGGGTCGGGACTATGAAGCCGAGAAGCGGATTCCCGATCCTGAGTTGACGTCCAAAGCACCACTGTTTGACGACGCGTTCGTTTATCGCTTTACTCCCCTTCTTAATATCTTGAGCCTGGCCGTGGTTCAGGAGAGAGCGCAGTCCCGCTGGCTCGTAGATAACGACGTTATCGAAGTGTGTAAGGCACTGACTGCCACGCTGAAGACACTTTCCAGCGGCATCTATTACGAGTCCCTACCGGACGGTCCCATTCGTCAGGCTTTATATAGGCGGCTCAAAGAGGTGTTCGACCAGGCCATGCAACCGCAGGAGTCGATGGAGGAGTCGCTCAAGTTGAAGGAAGCCATCGACGTAATAGATTTCATGACGCTCGCTGCCCAGCTCAATTCAAGCACACGTCCCAAAAGCCGGAAGTACCTCGATTGGCTCGAAACGCTCGTCCCCGAAGGCTCTACTCAGCAGTCAGCCGGGAGCGGACTGATTCTTCCGTGATGGGTTCAGGAGGGTTGATCGAGATCTTCGACGCTGATCTTAAGGGAGCGAAGGAATTTGAGGTCCTGGGCTGTGACCTTCAGCTTCATGGTGGCGTCCTCACCACCTTCGGTTTTCGAGCGTCGGTTGAAGCCAATCGTGGCTTCAAGAACCAGGAACACATCGAAGCCGGCATTTCTGACGTTTTGGATAGCTTCGCTGATGTCTTCGGACTCGGAGAGCGCACCATTGATCGCTTCCCCAAGTTCTTTCATCAGTTGCTTTAGATTGTCGTCCAATTGCAAGACGCCCTCCGGCGACAACCGTCTTGAGTCCATCGTACGCAGTTTTTCGGAAAATGGTCAATTCACAAATTCGACGCGTCTTTTTTTCGTCCCCTTGCTACCCTGCGTTTCTTTTGACGCGAATTAATTAGCACGCGAGAGACCAGTGCTAATATGTGGGTGCATTTGCAATGCCCGGTAAGCTCAAATTGATTTTTGGTGATTTTCTAAAGTCGGCGCGAAAACTGTGGCTGGAGATGATGGGTGCATTGTTTCTTGCGCTTGCCGTCATGTTCTCATTGAACACGGTTTCCGAGTATCGAAAGACAACGGATGCTCTTGGTAGCTGGGATTGGCACACGGGATTCACTATTGTGGGTTCCGGATTCTTTTCGGTGTTGATGCTGGCATTTTCGCTTCAGTCCTTCTGGAAAGCCAGGAAGATTCGGTAGTGACTCCGGCGAAATATAAGGAATACAACGATACCGAACTCGTAACCATGTGCTTGAGGGGTGATCCCCAGGCATGGGAGGCGCTTATACTGCGTTATAAGCGTCTCATTTATTCTATTCCCGTCCGATTCAGTTTTACTACTGCTGACGCCTCAGATGTTTTTCAGGCGGTCTGTCTGAAAATGATCGAACACCTGCACGAGCTCAAGGATGAGACCAAAGTCAGCGCTTGGCTGATCACAACTACAACACGGCAATGTATTTACGTGCGTTCCCAGAAATTCCGGGAATCGGGCAGTGACGAAGAACTCGAAGAACCACCAGATCCATCGGAAAACGTTGAACATATTAGGGTTCAAGTTGAGGAGCAGCAAACGGTCCGAGAATCCGTTGAGCAATTACCGGATCGTTGCCGGCAGTTACTCGAGCTTTTGTATTTTGATTCCAGGTCCCCGAGCTATGATGACGTGAGTCAGGTGCTGGGAATGCCAGTGGCCAGTATCGGGCCAACCCGTGCAAGATGTTTGGAAAAGCTCAGGACAGTCCTGCGCCGACGGGGAATAAAATGACCAAAGTTTTTGTATTTTTGGACACTTTTGGGCCTCATTTGTAGTTGTAAAGGATGATCACGGTTTAACAAAACCAGGAGCGAAGGAATGCGACACCTATCTGTCGAAAATATAATGACTTACGTCGACGGCTATACCTTGGCCGCCGAGAAGCCCCAAGTTGAACAACATTTGCACACGTGCCCGGATTGCTCCGAGCTTCGACAGGACCTTCATAACTTGGTCACTCACCTTCAGCAGGACACCGCCTGCGAACCCCCATCTGATTTAGTCCAATGGGGTATCGAGCTGTTCCAGCCTGTAATGCAACCGGCTTCCGGCGGCCGAATCCGTAAAATCATTGCCGCCTTGGTTTTTGATACCTTCGAGCAACCGGCCCTGGCCGGTGTCCGTAGGGTCGGCGCACCGCCCCGTCAGCTTCTGTTCAGGGCCGGTGATGTCGATGTGGATGTCAAGATTGAGTCCATGGAAGCGAATGATCGAATCACTTTGGTTGGACAGGTCTTGTCAAGTGGTGCCAAATTCTTCGACAATACTCCAGTGAAGTTAGAGTCCCACGGCATCGTCCGTTACAAGACCAGAACAAATCTGGTCGGAGAGTTCACGTTCGACGAGGTGCCAAAGGACACGTATCACCTGTCGGTCGACCTGCCTGAAGGGCAGATTACTCTCTTCTGTGTGCATCGGGCCAACGCGTAACTGGCTCTGATCACCGGTATCCGCCCGGACAGTAAACAGGTCACATCGAGCGCAGGACGCGTAGCGCTACGTAGGAAGCGTGGGAGTTGTGACTTTTAATCCCGAGCAGTATCTGGTCAGCTTAATCCAGATAAGGGATGCGGGCCGCCAGCGGGCTTTCATCTCAAACAATCCCCTTCTGTCTGCCGCCGAGTTTATCGAGCCCTTGGCCAATCGAGTGCGCGACCTGCTGCCTCGCGACCTCGAAATGGCCGAGATTCTCGCCGAGACCGGTCTGTTCATAGCTTCCCAGGCCGACACCCCATTGGCAGCGGCGCACGCCACTCGAGCCAAGGCACAGGTTTTATACACCCGCAAGAAATGCGCTGAAGCTCAACCCCTGTTCGAGCAGGCCGTTGAATTGTTTAGTTCGGCTGGTGTTGATGGCGAGGTCGGTCGAACGCTTGTCGTTCAAATGGACAACATGTCCTATTTGAGTCTGTATGAAGAGGCGATCAGGCTGGAGCCAAGAACGCGGGCGGCCCTTGAAAAGGCTGGAGACACCCGTTATCTGTGTAACCTCGAAATCGCGCTTGGAAACTTTTATTATCGGCTCAACCGGCTAACCGATTCGTTGACGCATTACGACCAGGCCCGACAGATAACGGAAAACCCTTTCCAGATCGCTGCCATCGGAATGGGCCGCGCCAATGCTTTAACCGACATGAACCGCTTCGATGAAGCCATCGAAAGCTTCGAAGCCACAAAGCTCTATTGCGAGAAGCATGGGCTGCATCTGTGGGTAGACATCGCCGACCGCGACCTCGCGCGAATGCATTTTTATCGTGGAAACTATTCGACTGCGTTGCGGTTGCTGGAACAGGTGCGCCAGAAGCACGAACAATCGAGCGATACGCGCCGCGTCGGTTTGTGCGATCGAGATCGAGCTGAGATCTATCTGCAACTCAATCTGTTTGAGGACGCGGCGACGCTTTCACAACGCGCGTTCGAGTTGTTCGAAGGTTTGGGAAACAAGTACGAAGCAGCGATGTGCCTGACGTTCCTGGGAATTGCCGAGTTCAAACTGATGCGCGACAAAGAGGCCGAGAGCGCGTTTCTCCGCGCCCGGGAAATGTTCGAGCGCGAAGGCAACGAAACCTGGTATGCCCTGGTGGATGTCTGGCGCGCCCAACTTCTCATTCGCCAGCAGCAGTTTTCCGCGGCTCAGGAATTGGCCAAGAAGTCGGCCGAAATATTCGAGAAACAGCAGGTGCCGGTACGTGCGGCAAATGCACGTGTGCTATCGGCACAGAGCTGGCAGGAACTGGACAAGAACAAGTTTGCTCTTGAAGAAGCGGAGAAAGCGCTCGAGGAGCTCGAAGGGTTTCACGCGCCCTGGGTTTCGTATCAGTGCTACAACACACTTGGGCGGCTTAAAGAACTAGATAGCTCGCTCGATGCTGCGGAACAGCTTTATCGCAAGGCCATTTCCGAGATGGAGTCGTTGCGCGGCAACATCCGTCTCGACGAGCTTCAGATGTCCTTCGGCAAGGACAAGTATCAGGTTTACGAGAACATTGTGAATCTGCAGCTCAATAAGGGGGACGTCCGAACCGCGTTCGATTTTGTCGAAAAATCGAAGTCACGGACTCTCATTGATCTGCTCGAGCGCAATTTGGAAACTGTCTGGGATGCGGGCGCAGACGAATCTCCCCGGTTGCTCCGCATTCGGAAGATCCGGGAAGAACTCAATATTCTCTATAGCCGGTTGAACCAGGTCGGTGCATCGGCGAGCGCGGGAGTTTCGGACCCGGTGACGAAGGAGGAGATCAGTCATCGTGAGCGCGAACTGGTGGAATTACTGCGCGGGGTGGGATCGGAGAAGTCGGGCTGGGCAACGCTGCAAACCATGAAGCTGTCTTCGATCGAAGACGTCCAGCAAATGCTCAATCAGGATGAAGCGGTTGTCGAGTATTACGTCATTGGTGAGCAGTATCAGGCTTTCGTGGTTACCAGAGACGGGTTCCATGTCGAACGCGATCTTGCGACGGCCCGCGACGTCCGGGCATCACTTAAAGGATTGAACTTTCAGCTCACAAAGTTTCATCTGCAACCGGCCTATCTGGAGCGGCATGGGAAACGGTTGCTCGAGGCGGCGCAGTTCCATCTGCGTGACCTTTACGGGCAGCTCATCGCCCGCTTAGAGCCGCGGATTCAGGGTCGAAAGCTGGTCATCATTCCGCACCACATTTTGCATTACGTTCCATTCCACGCGCTGTACGACGGTGAGTCTTATCTCATCGATCGCCACGACGTTTCCTATGGCGCCAGCGCGTCCGTCGTACGCATCTGTCGAGAGAAGAAGGTTCCGCACCGCGATGAAGACCTCGTTCTTGCCGTTGCCGACGAACTCACCCCACACATTAACGACGAAGTCGAAGCGTTGCGTGAACTGCTGCCAAAAGCCCGGTTCTTCATCGGCCCGGATGCGCGCGAAGATAAGCTGAAGCAGTACGGACCGAGCGCGGGAAAGCTGCACATCGCCGCCCACGGGATTTTCAGGAGCGACAATCCCATGTTTTCGTCGCTTCGATTGGGAGAAAGCTGGCTCAATCTCTTCGACATCTTCAATCTTCAGCTCGGCGCGGAGTTGACGACCCTCAGTGCATGTGAGACGGGCATGAGCGCCGTCTGGGAAGGCGACGAACTGCTGGGCCTCGCCCGTGGTTTTCTATACGCAGGAACGCCATCGCTGGTCGTGAGTTTGTGGACCGTCAATGACCGCTCGACGGCGCAATTGATGCGACGTTTCTATCACGGGCTGAACGCCGGCTCATCGAAGGCTCGCGCACTTCGCGACGCCATCCTCGAGGTGAAAGCAGATTTTCCGCATCCGTTCTACTGGGCGCCATTCGTCTTAATGGGTAAGTCCTGATATTCGCTATGGCTTCGGTCTATGACCGCCGACTGTGGCCTATGCTACTCTAGGCCTCTATGGCCTCCCGCTTTGAGACTGACTCAGGTATTACCCTCGAGTCGTACTACACGCCTGAAAAAGCTCAAAATGAACGAATTGGACTGCCCGGCGAGTTTCCTTTCACGCGCGGCATTCAGCCGACGATGTATCGTGGAAAACTCTGGACCATGCGGCAGTATGCCGGCTTCGGTTCGGCGCCCGAGACCAATGAGCGCTTTAAGTATCTGCTGGCAAACGGGCAAACCGGATTATCCGTAGCCTTCGATCTGCCCACACAGATGGGCCTCGATTCGGATCATAGCCTCGCCGGAGGTGAAGTCGGTAAGGTCGGCGTTGCCATCGACACTTTGCACGACATGGAGGTGTTGTTTGACGGCATTCCCCTCGATCGCGTCTCAACGTCAATGACGATAAATGCGACCGCAGCCGTTCTTCTGGCAATGTACCTTGCTGTCGCGAAGAAGCACGGGATGTCCGGCAGGCAGATCAGCGGAACCGTTCAGAACGACATCCTGAAGGAATACATCGCCCGTGGAACTTACATCTATCCGCCGAAGTTTTCGCTCCGCCTGATCACCGATATCTTCGGCTACTGCCAGTCTGACATTCCGAACTGGAATACGATATCCATCAGTGGTTATCACATCCGCGAAGCCGGTTCGACGGCCGCTCAGGAACTCGCATTCACTTTTGGAAACGCGATCGCCTACGTCGAGGCGGCCGTTCAACGAGGACTTCAGATCGATTCGTTCGGTCCGCGACTGTCGTTCTTTTTCAATGCCCACAATGATTTCTTCGAGGAGATCGCGAAATATCGCGCCGCGCGACGGATGTGGGCCCGGATTGCTAAGGATCGTTTCGGAGCGAAGAATCCCCGGTCGATGATGATGCGATTCCATGCGCAGACGGCCGGCTCCTCTTTGACCGCGCAGCAGCCGGACAACAACGTCATACGCGTTGCGCTCCAGGCTCTGGCTGCAATTCTGGGTGGCGCTCAATCTCTCCACACGAACTCGAAGGACGAAGCTCTTTCGCTGCCGACCGCGGATGCCGCGCGACTCGCGTTGCGCACGCAACAGATCATCGCCTGCGAGTCTGGTATTGCCAACACCGTGGATCCGTTGGGCGGTTCCTACGCTGTGGAAGCCATGACCGACAGTCTCGAGGCGAAAGCCTGGGAGTACCTCACTAAAATCGACAGTATTGGGGGTATGCTGGCGGCCATCGAGAGCGGCTGGGTGCAAAAGGAAATCCAGGAAGCCGCTTATCAATACCAGCGATCGATCGAGCGCAAAGAACGAGTCATTGTGGGTGTGAACGAGTTTCGAATTGAAGAGGACAAGAGCATCCCGATCCATGTGGTTGATCCGGCGCTGGAACAGGCGCAGGTCGACAATCTGCAACGCGTCCGCCGAGAGCGCAACCAGGACGCTGTAGTGAAGAGTCTTGAGCAATTGGAAGCCGCCGCCCGAACCGACCAGAACCTCATGCCTTTCATATTAAGCGCAGTTGAGCGGTATGCATCGATCGGCGAAATCTCCGACGTCTTTCGTAGAGTGCATGGTGAGTTTCAGGAGGCGCTGACTCTTTGAACGTCCTTGAAGTTCGCAACCTGAAAACACATTTCTTTACCGACGCCGGTGTTATTAAAGCCGTCGATGACGTGTCATTTACAGTAGAGAAAGGTAAGACGCTGGGCCTCGTCGGCGAAAGCGGTTGCGGTAAGAGCGTCACCGCAATGTCGATCTCCCGCCTGGTCAGTCCTCCTGGAAAAATTGTCAGTGGACAGATTCTTCTTAACGGACGGGATTTGGTGCCTCTTAGCAATCAGGAAATGCGCAGCGTGCGAGGAGCCCAGATCTCCATGATTTTTCAGGAGCCGATGACGGCACTGAATCCGGTGCTTGAAGTCGGGTTTCAGATTGCCGAAGCGGTTCTCGCTCACGAAAGAGTTTCGAAGAACGAAGCATGGTCGCGCGCTGTCGAAGCGATGCGATCGGTATCGATTCCTGACGCCGAAAAGCGTGCGAGAGACTATCCGCACCAGCTCTCAGGCGGAATGCGTCAACGCATCATGATTGCGATGGCTCTTGTCTGCAATCCGGCGCTGCTTATAGCAGATGAGCCCACGACCGCGCTGGACGTCACGATTCAGGCTCAGATCCTCGATTTGTTGGACAGTCTCCGCCAGCGGTACAACCTGTCCATGATTCTCATATCGCACGACCTTGGCGTCATTGCGGAAGTCGCCGAAACTGTGGCAGTCATGTACGCCGGAAAAATCGTGGAGAAGGGGCCGGCGATTGAGGTGTTCCACAACGCAAAACATCCATACACGCAGGGTTTGCTGCGATCGGTGCCGAAGCTTGGCTCGAGCCGCGAGCGCAAGAACCGGCTGGATGTGATCGACGGCATGGTCCCGAATCTGCTTCATCTGCCGCCCGGTTGCTCATTTGCGCCGCGATGCTTCAAGCGCACTCAGGAGTGTGTCGAGCGCGAAATTCCACTCGATCCTGTTGGAGAGCATCAACACGTTCGGTGCATTCATGCCTGATATGCAGGAACCGCTACTCAGCGTTCGCAACCTCAAGAAATATTTTCCGATCCGTCGTGGAATCCTTTCGCGAGTTGCTGCCTACGTTCGCGCGGTTGACGACATCAGCTTTGATATCAACAAAGGCGAAACGTTTGGACTTGTTGGCGAATCCGGTTGCGGAAAGACTACGGCGGGGCGGGCAATCCTGCGATTGATCGAGCCGGACGCCGGTCAAATTCGATTTGACGGTGCCGATCTCTTGAAGTTGGATTCGGGCGAATTGCGGAGGAAGCGCCGCGACATGCAGATCATCTTTCAGGATCCTTACGCTTCACTGAATCCGAGAATGACGATCCGCGCCATTGTCGGTGAACCTTTTGCGATTCACGGTCTGGCCAGTGGCTCACAACGCGATGAACAGGTCGCCTACCTGCTGAAGACGGTCGGTTTGGATCCGAGCGTTATGAACCGCTATCCCCATGAGTTCAGCGGCGGGCAGCGTCAGCGGATCGGGATCGCGCGCGCGTTAGCCCTCAAGCCGAAGCTTATCGTGGCCGATGAGCCCGTTTCCGCGCTCGACGTTTCGATTCAGGCACAGATCATTAATCTGCTCGCAGACCTTCAGAATCAATTCAGTCTTACGTACCTGTTCATTTCACACGCCATTCCAGTCATCGAGCACATTTCTACCAGGATCGGAGTTATGTATCTTGGGAAGCTTGTGGAAGTTGGAACCAGCGAACAAATCTGTCTTTCGCCAAAGCATCCGTACACGCAGGCCTTGCTGAGCGCCGTTCCTATTCCCGACCCAACCGCCAGGAAACAACGGATCCTCTTGAAGGGTGATGTTCCAACCCCCATCAATCCACCGTCGGGATGCAGATTCCACACCAGGTGTCCGATAGCGGTTGACCGCTGCAAAGTCGAGGAGCCTCCGCTGAGGCCTCTCGACCAGGGACGTTTGGCCGCCTGTCATCTTGCCGAATGAAATTTGAACTGCTCGATAAGGATCCCCGAACTCGCGCGCGTCGAGGTCGGCTGCATCTGACACATGGCGCCGTCGATACACCGATCTTCATGCCGGTCGGAACTCAGGCGACCGTGAAATCGATGACCACGGATCAACTGCGCGATCTGAACGTCGAGATTCTGTTGTGCAATTCCTATCATCTTTATCTGCGGCCCGGTCACGAAGTCGTTCGTCAGTTGGGCGGTCTGCATTCATTTATGGCCTGGGATCGCCCGATTCTGACCGACAGTGGGGGATTTCAGGTCTTTAGCCTGGCCGAACTCCGAAACATCAATGATGCGGGTGTTCGTTTTCAGTCTCATCTGGATGGGAGTTCTCACTTTCTGAGCCCCGAAATCGCCGTCGACATTCAACATAGTCTGGGTTCAGACGTCATGATGTGTCTCGATGACTGCCTGGCTTATCCGGCGACTTCATTTGAGACCGAGAAGTCGATGTTGCGCTCGATGGATTGGGCAGGACGATGTAAATCCCATTTCGAGGCGACGTGCGCTGAGAGTGGTCAGCAGTTGTTCGGAATTGTTCAGGGCGGGATCTACCACGACCTGAGGAAAGAAAGTCTAAGGAGACTGTTGGCGATCGGCTTTCCCGGCTATGCGATCGGCGGGCTGGCGGTAGGTGAGCCCAAGCCGCTGATGTACGAAGTCATCGAGCAGATTGAACCGCAGCTGCCGGTCGATAAGCCGCGTTATTTAATGGGAGTCGGAACGCCAGCGGATCTGGTGGAATGTGTTGCCCTCGGAATCGACATGTTCGACTGCGTCATGCCGACCCGGCATGCGCGAAACGGCTGGCTTTTCACCCGGGAAGGGCACATTGTTATAAAGCACGCCAAATACAGAGAGGATAGCGGACCGATCGATCCGACGTGTGGATGCGCGGTTTGCCGGACCTATTCCAGAGCGTATTTGCGTCATTTGTTCATTGCGAATGAGATTCTGTCGTCTGTTCTGAACACGATTCACAACCTTTTCTTCTACCTTGACACCATTCGGAGAATAAGGCAGTTTATCGAGGCTCATCGCTTTGACGAACTTCTAGCAGAGGCGAGACGGGAGATTCCTCCAGTCCACTAAATCATTTATGCTTCTTCAGCAAACCCCAGAACCGGTGGGTCTCATCGGTTACTTGCCACTCGTTTTCATCTTAGCCATCTTTTATTTGATCGTCTTTCTGCCAGCCAAGCGCCGACAGAAGAAGCTGGACGACATGCTGAGCGCACTCAAGACAGGCGACAAAGTCATTACAAACGGTGGGATTTACGGTACGATTGTTAGCTCCAAGGGAGATCGTTTCCAGATCCGTATTGCCGAGAACGTGAAAATTGACGTGTCTCGCAACGCTATATCCGCGTTGCAGAAGCCGGAAGAAGAGTAAGTTTATATGCAGAAAAGAATACGCACTCGTTTATTGATCACATTGGGCGTAACCGTTTTGTCCGTCCTTTTGTTTGCAGGATTTCCGCCGAGCAGGGAAAAGATGCGGGAAAAGATCCGGCTGGGACTGGATCTTCGGGGCGGGACGCATCTCGTGCTGCAAGTCGTAACGGAAGATGCGATTCGGTCCGAGACGGACAGAACCATTGAAAGCTTTCGCGCGGCTTTGCAGGCCGAGAACACCGTCGTCAGGCAGATTACGCGAACCGCCGATGACACCTTCAGTGCTGTGGGTGTCGATCCCACCAAAGACGCGGATAGCCGCAGGATTCTGACCGACCGGTTTCCGGATTGGGACCTGATCTCCACCGCTGGCGACGTTCCGAACACCTATACCATTCGTCTGCGTGGGAACACAGCGCAATCGATCCGCGATCAGGCGGTGACTCAGGCAATCAACACAATCCGCAATCGTATCGACGCTCTGGGTGTCACGGAGCCCACCATTATGGAACACGGCGGACCTGGAGAATACGAAATCCTTGTCCAATTGCCCGGTGTAGACGACCCCGCCCGCGTCCGGAACATCATTCAATCGACAGCCCTGTTGGAATTGAAGTTGGTCGACTCCGGGCCTTACCCGAACACTGCTGCAGCCGCGCAGAGATATGGAGGCATCGTGCCTTCGAACCTGGAAGTCGTGCGCTCGGTGGAACGTGGACAACCAGCCGGGACGGAATCCTATTACGTAGTTCAACGAATCGCGTCAGTTTCGGGCCGTGATCTGAAAGGCGCTTATCCTTCCCGCGATGAAAACGGAGCTCACGCGGTTAGCTTTAACCTGACCGCGGATGGGTCACAACGGTTTGGCCGCGTCACAGAGCAGAATATCAACAAGCAACTCGCCATCATTCTGGATGGCCGCATCCAATCGGCGCCGACTATCCAAAGCAAGATTCAGGATACCGGCCAGATTACGGGCGGCGCCGGAGGCTTCGCGCCTCAGGAAGCCCAGGATCTGGCATTGATTCTGCGTTCGGGCGCGTTGCCCGCGTCGCTGAAATACCTCGAAGAGCGAGTGGTGGGGCCTTCGTTGGGAGCGGATTCCGTTCGCAGTGGCGTGACGGCATCCATCGCGGCGCTGATCGGCGTCGTGTTATTTGTGCTGTTTTATTACAAGGGATCGGGTGTTAATGCCGCGGTTTCAATGGCTCTCAATTTGATGATCCTTTTCGGCCTGCTGGCCTATTTTGGCGCCACCTTGACGCTGCCTGGGATCGCCGGCGTCATTTTAACCATCGGCGTCGGCATCGATTCCAACGTTCTGATCTTTGAGCGAATACGTGAAGAACTCAAGGCCGGCAAGACTCCGGTGGCCGCCGTCACTGCAGGCTTCCAGCGGGTTTTCACAACGATTGTGGATACGCATTTGGCCGCACTTATTTCGGCGATGTTCCTGTTCTTGTTTGGAACCGGTACGGTCCAGGGTTTTGCTGTGACGCTGGTAATTGGCCTCGTGGCTAACGTCTTCACTGCGGTCTTCGTTTCGCGAACACTTTTTGAATGGACGCTTTCGCGGCGAGGCCACGCAGCGACCCTGAGTATCTAGTTACTTTTTTGGCAAGGTGATCGATGATTGAACTTCTACCTAATATCAATGTTGACTGGCTAGGCCGACGTAAGCTCTTCTTCGCCATCTCGATGATCATGCTTATCGTCAGCATGCTATCGATCCTGAGGGCGGGTTCACTCCGGTATGGCGTGGACTTCAAGGGCGGCACGCTTGTTTATGTCCGGTTTCAGGAACCGGCACAGATCGACCGCATTCGTGAGTTACTTGGGGGCTCGGGAATTGAAAACGCCACGATTCAGGAACTCCGCGGAGGCGCCGGTCAGGGCAACGAGTTTTTGATTCAGTTGGAACAGGACGCCGTCAGTGAAGACAACCTGTCAGCGGGCCGCGAAAAGATAACGGAAGCGCTGAACAAAGGCTTTGCCGGCAAGTTTCAGATCCTGAATTCCGAGTCTGTCGGGCCAAAAGCGGGAGCGGATCTGCGTCGTCAAGCGGTATTGGCCACAGCCTATGCATTGGGCGGGATCCTGATTTACATGGCAGTCCGCTTTGAATTGATTTACGGCGCTGCGGCCGTGTTCGCTGTCTTTCATGACGTGTTGGTGACGCTTGGTCTGTTTTCGATAACGAACCGGCCAATCGACCTGACGGTGGTCGCGGCTCTTTTGACGCTGGTTGGATATCAGGTGAATGACACCATTGTCGTGTTCGATCGGGTCCGCGAAAACCTGCGGTTGAAACGGCGGGAGCCGCTGGAAAAGAGCCTGAACGATGGAATCAATCAGACCATGGGTCGAACGATCATCACGGCGGGCTTGACCACACTTGCAGTTCTGGCGCTCTTTCTTTTTGGTGGAGATGCTCTGGAGAATTTTGCATTCGCGCTGCTATGCGGACAGGTGATTGGTACGTATTCGTCGATCGCCATCGCCGCCCCGGTTGTGCTGATTTATACGAATTTGCGTGGAACAAAAGTCGCACCGGTGGTGTCTACAGCTAAGGTCCCGAAACAGGCCAAGGCGAAGTAGAAACCGGAAAAGATCTGGTGTTGACAGCTAGGCAAGGCGTTGATATAAGTCTCGATCCTGTTACAAATGCCTGCCTTTGCATAACAACATAAGTATCGACGTGATGGCATTTTAGGTTTTTGGGTTGCCAGCGCCCGGGTACTCCTGTCGAGGAGGGTGTTCGGTGACCGGTTTCAGTTTTTTTTGAGTCAGGAAGGGAGGTAGAACGGTATGTTCGAGGATTCCTTAATTGAATCCGGCGGACAAATCAAAACAAGGGAGGGAACGACGGTGATTGTTTCGGCAATCGCGCACGTTATACTGATCGTTGTTTTGGTTTTGATCCCGTTACTTA